>ENA-UESP01000107-UESP01000107.1-human-gut-metagenome-genome-assembly--contig:-NODE-107-length-67099-cov-9.462177_pt1 | contig 67099 bp, 60 predicted proteins | sample MGYA00243003_ERZ508004 | MGnify/ENA primary metagenome ERZ508004 (study PRJEB26167, sample SAMN06115443) | human gut metagenome | host: Homo sapiens | place: China:Henan | collected 2015-07-29 | study...
TGATAACCTGTTGGATAGAGTCCTGATAGTGCTGTGCGCGTGCTCTTTCTTCCTGGCTGGGGCGGTTGTAGATACCGCGGAATCTGAAAAAAGGTGATCTGGTGGTGACCGGGCGGACGGAAAACTGTGAAGATGGAATCTATGTCCATCCAGATGGATTTGGAAGCATAAACCAGGAAAAGGATGTGTTCGCATTCCGTCAGAACCGTTCCAGAGAGACTTCTTTTTCCAGGGATTATGATGAACTTTATGATCTGTTACGGTATGAGAAAGCACATGGCGGTTATGTGGTGTGGGTCATGGGACCGGCATTCAGCTTTGATTCCGATGCAAGAAATGCGTTTTCCAGACTGGTGGAAAACGGATATGTAAATGCCCTTCTGGCAGGGAATGCTTTAGCGACCCATGACTTAGAGGGCGCTTATCTGGGCACAGCTCTTGGGCAGGACATTTACACCCAGGAAAGCGTAAAAAATGGTCATTACAACCATCTGGCTACTATCAACCGGGTGCGCCAGTGTGGTTCCATCCCGAAGTTTATCGAAGAAGAGCACATCAACAATGGCATCATTTATAATTGTGTGAAACATCAGGTTCCGTTTGTGTTAGCAGGTTCTATCCGCGATGACGGCCCGCTTCCGGAGGTCTACGGCAATGTCTATGAGGCCCAGGATGCCATGAGAAACCATGTGCGCAAAGCCACTACGGTGATCTGCCTGGCAACCATGCTTCACACCATTGCCACGGGTAACATGACTCCATCCTTCCGTGTACTGCCGGATGGTACGATCCGTGAGGTATATTTTTACTGTGTGGATATTTCAGAATTTACGGTCAATAAATTAACAGACCGTGGCAGCCTATCTGCCAGAGGTATTGTAACCAATGCCCAGGATTTCGTGACCAATGTATGTAAAGGACTGGGATTGTCTCTGTAACAAAATGATCCACCTGGCTGGTTAAGAAAATCGGTTGGAAAAAATGAAACTTTCCGGTATAATTGTGATAGAATTTGATCATAAAGGAAAGGTATGTATTAAAAATGAATCAAAGTTTAACCCGGCAGTTTTTCAGATTTACGATCCCAACGATCCTGTCTATGGTGGCATTTTCCCTGTACACCCTGGTAGATGGAATCTTCGTGGCGAAGGGTGTCGGTGAGACAGCATTGGCGGCGGTAAATTTATCGTCGCCTTATAATTCTGTGATGTTTGCGGCCGGACTTCTTCTGGCTGTGGGCATGTCTACTACTATTGCCATCCGCTTGGGAAATGGAAAGCATCACGAGGCGAGCAGTCTTTTTACCCGGAATCTGATCGTAGCAGTCGTTGTTTCTATCGTGATCTCAGTTCTGACACTGTTAAATCTCCGCTCCGTAGCGCAGTTTTTAGGTGCAGAAGGGGATACGCTGGGCTATGTGATGGAATACGTAGGCGGTGTATCTCCGTTTGCAGTATTTTTTATCTGCTCTTATAATATGGAGATTCTGGTAAAAACTGACGGAACCCCGCTTTTGTCAACCATTGGCGTCAGTCTGGCAGGTGTGACGAATCTGGTACTGGACTGGCTGTTTGTTATGATCTTTCACTGGGGGGTCAGAGGCGCGGCTGTTGCTACGGGACTGGCCCAGGTGGTGTCTACGGTGCTTTATCTCTATTATTTTGCCAAACGTTCCAAACAGCTTCATTTTGTAAAAGTGTCCTTAAAACCATCAGAATTCAAGATCTACCGCCGGACACTTCCGCTGGGAGTGGCGGACAGCATCACAGAGATGTCCAATGGAGTGGTATTATTTGCATTTAATCAGACGATCCTCCGGCTGATCGGGGAGAGTGGTGTGGTCAGTTATACAGTGATCGGCTATGTCAATACCCTGGTGCTGATGGTCATGTCAGGAATTGCCCAGGGAATCCAGCCTATCAGCAGCTTTTATTATGGAAAACAGGAGCGCAAGAGCTATGAGGCCATTTTGAAAATGGCTCTTGCCATGGCCATAATCCTGAGTGTGGGTAGTTTTCTGGGCTGCCAGATGTTCGGAGGCAGTATTGTTGGATTGTTTATCAAACGGGACAGTCTGCTGTTTGACAGCAGTGTAGCTGCCCTGCGCAAATATTCCCTGGCGTTTGTACTGATGGGATTTAATGTGGTACTGGCGGCATTTTTTACTTCGATAGAAAAGGCGTCCAGATCGTTCCCGATTTCTGTGGGAAGAGGACTGATCTTCCCGGTACTGGCATTAGTGCTGGTTCCAAAGGTACTGGGAGCGGAAAATCTGTGGTATGCCGGAGCGGTCAGTGAGATGGCAGCATCGGTGATCGCAGGGATGTTTATGGCAATGTATTTAAAAAAACGGAGATAAAAATTCTTCTAAATCTTTTAATTTGTGGAAAAGCACTTGCAATCTGTCATTTTCCAGGTATAATTCTATTGAGAAAAGATTCACAATTATGATTTGGGAAAACCACAAAACGGGTCAAAAAGCAATAGGAGGAACGATTCATGAGAGGTGTAGAGACCAGAATTCAGGAAATCCGTCACAGAATTTTCCGAGAGGTCGCAAGAATGGCTTATCATACGGAGTGGCCGATTGATAAGCGAATTGAAGAATTACCATACAAGATTATCCCAGGAGAGGTTGGAAATTTCCGGAATGATGTATTTCTGGAGAGAGCCATTGTAGGAGAGCGTCTGCGTCTGGCAATGGGTCTTCCAAATAGAAGCGCCGCAGAGCATGCTCCACTGTCTGATAACATCGAGGCAGCAGATAAACCAGAGACTTATTATACTCCGCCACTGATCAACGTGATCAAGTTTGCCTGCAACGGTTGTCCGGAAAAACGGGTTTATGTAACAGAGGGATGTCAGGGCTGTCTGGCTCATCCATGTGAGGAGGTTTGCCCGAAGGATGCAGTGAAACTGGATCATACAACAGGACGTTCCCACATTGATCAGGATAAATGTATTAAGTGCGGACGCTGTGCGGATGTCTGCTCTTATAATGCGATCATCATCCAGGAGCGTCCATGTGCAGTTGCCTGTGGTATGGATGCAATTCATTCCGATGAGAATGGAAAAGCAGATATCGATTATGAGAAGTGCGTATCCTGTGGCCAGTGTCTGGTAAACTGCCCATTTGGTGCTATTGCAGATAAATCCCAGATTTTCCAGGTAATTCGTGCAATTCAGTCTGGCGAGAAGGTTTATGCGGCGGTAGCGCCTGCATTCGTTGGCCAGTTTGGTCCGAAGGTAACACCAGGAAAATTAAGAGCGGCTATGAAGGCTCTTGGATTTACAGATATTTTTGAGGTTGCTATCGGTGCAGATCTGTGTGCAACGCAGGAAGCAGAGGATTTCGTGAAAGAGGTTCCGGAGAAGCTGCCATTTATGGGTACTTCCTGCTGTCCGGCGTGGTCTGTGATGGCGAAAAAGCTGTTCCCAGAGTATGCAAACTGCATTTCCATGGCATTGACACCTATGGTACTGACTGCTCGTCTGATCAAGCTGCATCATGAGAATGCGAAGGTTGTATTTATCGGACCGTGTGCAGCGAAGAAACTGGAGGCAATGCGCCGGACTGTTCGAAGCGAGGTAGATTTCGTACTGACCTTTGAGGAGATGGCAGGTATCTTTGATGCGAAGCATGTAAACTTAGAGACCATCGAGGAAGATCCGGCAGGTGTTAACGATGCTTCTACAGACGGACGTAATTTTGCAGTCGCTGGCGGTGTTGCAAAAGCAGTGACCAACGTTCTGAAAGAGAAATATCCGGATCTGGAGGTAAAGGTTGCCAATGCAGAGGGACTGAAGGAATGTAAGAAGATGATGCAGCTGGCAAAAGCCGGTAAATATAATGGATATCTGCTGGAAGGTATGGCATGTCCGGGCGGCTGCGTAGCTGGAGCAGGAACCATGCAGGCCATCAAGAAATCCCAGGCAGCGGTCAATATGTATGCGAATAAAGCAGGACACAAGACTTCTGATGGAACAGAACATGTGAAAGAGCTGGACAAGTTAGTTGATTAAAACCTGAGAGTGATATATAATGGAGACCAGGAATGGAACGGAAGCGGAATGCCTCTGATGCTGTTCCTGGTTTTTTGTTTCATAGAATTGCGTCTTGTGAATTGGATATTTGATATCAGGGAGTATCGTTATGGTAAAAAAATCAGCATATAATGGGCCGAGAAACAGCAGAATAAAGAGACAAAGGGCTCGAAGAAGAAAGAAAATGATGATCAGGGCCGGTGCAGCGGCTCTGTGTCTGGCAGCGGTGATCGGAGCAGTGTCTGGCATCCGGACGCTGGTTGGAGGACATAAGACCAAGAACCAGGAGCATATCACCAGTATGGAAGAGACACTTCCACAGAAATTAAAAGAGATCAACGGCATTTCTGTAAAGGGACTGGGGTATGAGGAGACCGTTGCAGCTTTAATAAAAGGGTACGACTGGAATTTATCAGTTTCTTATGAGGGCAAAACGGAGAAACTGAACAATCTGATCGAAGCCAGAACCAGACAGTATCTGGATGAGATCTGCACTCAAAATATGGAAGGTTCTTACACCTTTGACCTTCTGGATGTGTCTGAACTGGCGAAAGAGGAGGCCGGCCGGCTTGCCGGAATCTGGGATCAGAAACCGGAGAACAGTACCCTGGATCACTATGACGCGGCCAGTGGGAAGTTTGTATTTTGCGGTGGAAAAGACGGCGTGGTCATTGACCAGGAAAAACTGGCAGCGGATATCAGTCAGGCGGTGAAGGATCAGAAGCTGGATCAGAATTTAAGTGCCGAAGGCAATTTCCAGGCGGCTGATTCTGATGAGGCGGTTCAGGCAAAATATAAGACATTGGAGACATTTACTACCAATACCACCAGTAATCCCAAGAGAAACACCAATGTCCGTCTGGCTGCAGAGGCATTGAATGGAACCATTGTGCAGCCTGGAGAAGAATTTTCTTTTAACCAGGTCATTGGTCCGAGAACAGAGGAAAAGGGTTATCAGGCAGCTGCGGCTTACAATAGCGGCGAGGTGGTACAGGAGGTGGGCGGCGGTGTCTGCCAGATTTCCAGTACCTTATATCGGGTGGTCTTCGAAACGGGAATGGAAGTGACGTACCGCCGTTCCCATACCTTCGAGCCAAACTATGTGACACCAGGACAGGATGCCACGATCAGCTGGGATATGCCGGATTTCCGGTTCGTGAATACTTCTGAGGGAGCTATTGGCATCCGGGCCAGCTATGCGGACCAGAAAGCTACGGTTTCGATTTATGGAATTCCGGTTCTGGATGACGGTGTGACCTGGAAGCTTTATTCTGAAAAGACAGAGGAAGGGGAAAAACCGGAGCCTCAATATGTGGAGGACCCGACCCTGGCGCCAGGCACAGAAAAGGTAAAGAGCAACGGAACGACGGGAAGCACCTGGGTGACTTACAAGGTCATTTATAAAGATGGTGTGGAGATCGACCGTGTGAAGGATCACGAGAAGATCTACAAGGGGCATACACCGGTGATCTTAAGGAACACAGGGACTACCCAGGTGACTGCAGAGGCTGGAGATGGAACAGCGAATGGCCAGACCACGGAGGCGGCTGTTACCGCTGCGATTCCGGTAGACGGCATGGACGATGAGACCCATAGCGGAGCTTCCAGGACAGATGGCGAGATGTCCCAGAGTGGAACCCAGAGCAGCACAGCGGTCAGTGAAACAACCGGGACAGAGAAGGTACAGACCACAGAGGCAGAGACAGTGATCGAACCGGAACCGGTTGTGGCACCGGCAGAAAACCTCAGTGAGACGGTTCAACAGATTCCTCCGCTCTAAACCAATCTTCATTTTCCCGTAATGAAACTGAAAGAGAAATATCGGTTTCTCCGTTTGAACTTTTGGTATAATAAGTGTACTGAAAAAGAACGATCGCGATCTTGCTTTTAACGGTTATGGGAGGAGAGAGAAGTATGAGAAAACGACTGGTAAGTACTGCCTTGATCTGCGGAATATTATCGGTTTCTATGTTAAATGGCTGCGGAAAGAAAGCAGCAGATGCAGTCGCAGGCACAGCCGCCATCCAGGAGAACAGCAGCGCGGAAGAGACAACCACGCAGGCGAAGGAAAGCAGCGCGGAAGAGACAAAAGCGGAAGAAGAGGGCCAGGAGAATCAGGAGAATCAGGAGAATCAGGATCCGGCTGCAATTGTTCCGGTGACGGTAGACTACAGTTATGACGGCGACTGGAAAGACCAGAAAACCCTGTTTTCCAGTAAAGTGGCCCAGATCAAGCTGATGGATGACAGCCATGAGAAGCTTCAGGACGCATTAAAGGCTTTGAACCAGAGTGCACTGGACGATCAGAAATCGGTGATAGATGAGAATAAGGAATATGCGGAGCAGGAATACGCTTCTAATCCAGATATGGTTGAATATACCTTTGATCGGGATATCCTGGTAGCCCGTTCCGATGAGACAGTATTGAGCATGGCGGTGATGGAAGGCTCTTACCTGGGCGGTGCCCATCCATTTGGCATGACTACTGGCAGGACGTATGATACCCAGACAGGCAAAGAACTTTCACTGAAAGACGTGGTATCCGATTATGATGGTATTTATGAGTATGTAAAGAAGCAGCTGGAAGAAAACTATGACCAGTCCATGTTTTTTGAGGATTACCAGGACACTCTTCAGAAAATGTTCTATGATGAAAGTGGCGATTATGGAACCGTGCAGTGGACCATTTCCCAGACAGGGCTAAGCATTTATTTCAATCAGTATGATCTGGCTCCGTACGTAGCAGGAAGCCAGCAGGTGGATATTTCCTTCAAGGAGCAGCCACAGCTGTTCCAGAGCAAATATGTGGTGGAAAAGGAGTCTTACAGCAAGGTAATAAGGGAAAATAGCAGTTGCTTTGCGGATGTAAATGGAGACGGAAAAGAAGAAGAAATCTCCTATTCCGTTGCCCGTGATGAATATGGGTTCGGCGGCGCTATCACAGTAACCTGCGATGGTCAGACCTTTGATACAGCAGAGGTTGATAAAGATGCTTCTGATGCATATGGTGCATACGGTGCATACGCTTCGGAAGGTTATGTGCTGCATACGTCGGACGGAAGAACCTATCTGTATCTGCAGCATCTGGATGATAATGATTACCGTTATGTGAACGTATTCCGTTTAGACCAGGGAAGACCCTCCTACGTGGGGTATGAGGGAATGGCCTGGTATAATACGCAGATCTTAGATCCGGATTCCTTTATGTTGTATACAAGACTGGATGTTCTGGGAACCTACTATGGCATGAAGAGGTATCATGTCGATGAAGCTGGACTTCCGGCATCCGATGACGAGGCATATGTGATCAATGAGAGTAGTATGCTACGATCTACGAGAGATTTAGCGGTAACGATTCTGGAGAAAAATGGTTCTGAGACCGAAGCCACCGTTTTGTCCGGAACCGGCTACACCATATTCCGGACAGACGGAGCTTCTTATGCGGACGCCCACTTAAACGATGGCCGCGACTGCCGCATCCAGATAAAAGAAGGAAGCAGAGGCTGGGGCTGGGATATCGATGGAGTCAGCGAGGAGGAGTGCTTTGAGTGGCTTCCTTATGCGGGATAGCCATTAAAACTGCCACGCTCCGTGGTGCCAGACGAATCGAAGAAAGGCTGCATACGGCCGGAGAATCCTGTTCTCCGGCTGTTTCTGTATAGACCGTCCATTTGTAAGGATCAGGAAGTGCCGGGAGAGGGCAGTCCTGATCTTCCCAGAAGACATTGACAGCCAGACAGACGATGTCATCTTCTCCGTTTTGGGGTTTTATACCGGAGTAGGTGACTGAGCAGGCTCTGGCAGTGCAGTCACCGCCCAGGGTAATGATCTCCGGAAAACCAACGGAACAGAGACCGCAGGATTTGCGGATCACCGGATGTTCCATGCGGAATGCGATCATGCTTTTTACAAATTCAAAATGTTCTCTGTTTTTCTCAAGAAATGTCCAGTCCAACCAGGAGATCTCGTTGTCCTGGCAATAGGCGTTATTATTTCCATACTGTGTATTTAAAAATTCATCACCGGACAGGAACATCGGGGTGCCGCGGCTCATCAGCAGAACAGCCATGGCATTTTTTGCGAGTTTATGGCGCAGGGCGAGTACATCCAGATTGTCTGTCTCACCTTCGATGCCGCAGTTCCAGCTTCGGTTATCGTCACTTCCGTCCTGACCGGCCCAGCCGTTTGCCTCATTGTGTTTCCAGTTATAGGAATACATATCCCACAGAGTAAAGCCGTCATGGCAATTCAAAAAGTTCACAGAGGCGTTATTTCCGCGGATCGCCGGATCATAGAGATCCCTGGAGCCGGTGATCCGGCAGATCGCAGTGTCAGCCATGCCGTAATCGCCTTTGAGAAAATTACGCAGGTCATCCCGGTAACGGCCATTCCATTCTGCCCACCGGCTCCAGGATGGGAAGCTGCCCACCTGGTAGAGCCCGCCGGCATCCCACGCTTCTGCGATCAGCTTCACATCGCCGAGGATCGGATCGCAGGCCAGGCTTTGCAGAAGCGGAGGCTGTTCCATCGGCATTCCGTCCTCATTTCGACCTAGGATACTGGCCAGATCGAAACGGAATCCGTCCACATGGTAGGCAGTGGTCCAGTAACGCAGGCAGTCCAGGATCAGCTGGCGCACGATGGGGTGATTGCAGTTTAAGGTATTGCCGCAGCCACTGTAATTGTAGTAATAACCGTTCGGTGTCAGCATATAATAAATATTGTTGTCAAAGCCCTTGAAGGAAAAGCAGGGTCCCTGCTTATTTCCCTCTGCTGTATGATTGAATACCACATCCAGAAAGCACTCGATGCCATTCTGGTTCAGCGTCCGGATCAGCTCTTTCAACTCGGTACCTTCCCGGTTGTATTCGATTTCTGCAGCATAGCTGGTGTTTGGAGCAAAAAAACTGACCGGATTGTATCCCCAGTAATCGATCAGGGTCTTTCCGTCTACCTCCCGGCTGTCCTTCATCTCATCGAATTCAAAAATCGGCATCAGCTCTACGGCATTGACACCCAGCTCCTTTAAATAAGGAATTTTTTCCATAATGCCGGAAAAGGTTCCGGGGTGGGAAACACTGGAAGAGGCATGTCTGGTAAATCCGCGGACATGGAGTTCGTAAATGACCAGATCCTCCATCGGCAGTAGTGGATTACGGTCTTTTCCCCAGTCAAAGCGGTCCTGGACAACACGGGCTTTATAGAAGGAGCCCTCTGGGTTTTTGGTTCCCCAGACGCTCTGTCCAGTGACTGCCTTGGCATAAATGTCTAACAGAGGCTTCTTTTTATTAAATAGCAGTCCCTTTCCTTCGTCATAGGGCCCGTCGAGACAGTAGGCATATTCGAATTCTTCAATATCCAGACCAAAGATGATCATCGAATAGACGTGGCCGATGCGGTAGTGGCTGGGAAATGGGATCGTTGCGTAGGGCACTGTTTCTTTGCGGTGAAAGAGCAGCAGCTCGCAGGAGGTGGCTCCGTGTGAGTGGATGGTAAAGTTCACACCTCCGGGAACGACCATGGCTCCATTGATCTCATAAAGTCCGGGCCGGACAGAAAATCCGTTGATCTGATCCAAAGGTTCTAAAGTCAGTGGATGCATAAGCGGCTCCTTTCTGAATTAAAGTAATGAATTTTTTTATGATAATTAGTAACTATTCAGTAGGTCTGCGCACATGCTGCGCTGACCGTAAGAACACATAGGCTAGAAAGCAAAAATCCCATCAGCGAAGCTGATCTGGAATGGATTTTTGCTCGTAACTATGAAGGTACTGAATAGTTACGATAATTATAACAATCTGTTTGTGCAAATAAAATATGTAAAATATAAAAAAAGCATGAAAAATAGGCAAAAAGACGAAAATAACTATTCAAAAAAGGACAAAAAGACGATATAATAAGAATTACTAGAAGCGGAAAACCATAAGAATCAGGAAGGAGGAGACGTATGGGAAAACAGTCAGATTCATATGACCTGGAACGTGCAAAGTGTTATATGGAAAATTATCTGTCAAAAAATGTTATGGCATCGGGTCTGGCAAAGTACTGTAAGATCTATTTATTTTACAATAGCGATTCTCCGGAACTTCAGGACATGGAAGTGAATACATTTGGAACAGGAGTTATGGAGGATTCGGTCCTGCGGGAGATCCTGTGTCAGGGAAATGATCTGCGCACGACAGAGATCATCCGTAAAATGAAGAACTGTTCAAGGGATCCGTGGGAGCTTGCGGAAGTACTTAACTGTAAATACGAGAAACTAAAAAATATTGTCGGACTATAAAGGAAATGTTATGGCAATGGCATTATTAACACAAAAAGTCATCAAAGAAGCCTTCTGGAAACTGCTGTCGGAGAAATCATTTTCCAAGATCACGGTAAAGGATATTGTGGAGATATGTGGAATCAACCGTAATTCTTTTTATTATCATTTTGCGGACATACCATCATTGGCCAGGGAATGTGTGATGGATTATATCGGAGCAGTGGTTGATCATAATGATAAAGCTTCCATCGAGGAGTGCCAGGAAGCGATCTTTACCAGCTTGCTGCTGAATAAAAAAGAGGTCCTGAATATGTTTCATTCCATGAGCCGGGAGGTGGTAGAGCATGGGATCATGACATGCTGCGAGGCTGTGGCAGAGCGGTATCTGGAGCCTTATCATCTGCAGAAGGACTCGGATAAGTATTATTTTCTTCTGACATTTATTAAGTGCGAGTTGTTTGGACAGTGCGTGGCCTGGTTAAACTGCGAGATGAAGACCAGCTATCAGGAGCTGTCCGGCAAATTATGTCAGATGATGGAGCAGTTCCTGAAGGTCGTTTATCTCAGTTGAGAAGGGTCCCACGTTGGAGTCCTGTGGTACAGGATTATAAAAAATCATCATAGGCAGTGTCATATTGAAAACCAGTCGGAGAACTGGTTTTTTCTTTTGCGAGAATAGTCATTGACAAATCAGAAGTTCTTGTTATAATTAACAATGATAATTAACATAGATAATTAAAAAGGAGAAGATAATGACTATTGAACAGATTAAAAAAATGATGGATGCCTGTTATCTTGCAAAAAGAGTCCGCGAGATGTTGCCGAAGCTTCCTCAGGGAGTAGCGCCATCTTATATTCAATATCTGGATGTGATCCAGAAGCTGGAACGACAGAAGGGCGATGTGAAGGTATCAGATATCAGTGATGTTCTGGAACTGCCAAGACCAGGCGTGACCAGGACGGTGAAGGAGATGGAGGCAAAGGGATATCTAAGAAAAACCTCCTCCAAGGAAGACGGGCGGATCACCTATATCACCATCACGGAGGCTGGGGCAGATCTGTCTGACAAATATGACCGGAAATACTATGGAGAACTGGCACCGTATTTTGAAGAAATTCCGGAGAAAGATGCGGAAATTACGATCCGGACCTTGAAAAAGGTGTACCAGATCATGAGCGAAAGGAGAATCAATCTTGAATAGTTGCAATGCAGATTTTACCCAGGGAAGTATCCCGAAAAAATTAGTTTCATTTATGATCCCGATCTTAGGAGCGTTGATCTTACAGGCGGCTTATGGAGCTGTGGATCTTCTTGTAGTTGGACGATTTGGCTCCACTTCCGGACTTTCTGCAGTTTCTACCGGAAGCCAGATCCTGAATCTGGTAACCTTTGTGGTCACCCAGCTGGCTATGGGAATTACTGTGCTGATCGCCAGATACATTGGTGAAAAACGGCCACAGCTGATCGGTTCCCTGATTGGCGGCGCAACCCTGATTTTTACTGTGATTTCTGTGATATTGTTTGTGATCATGGTGGGATTTGCACATGGCTTGTCTGTTTTGATGCAGGCGCCTGCAGAAGCCGTGGAGCTGACCTCTGTTTATGTGCGGATCTGCGGCGCTGGCATTTTCTTTATTGTAGCTTATAATGTGCTGGCAGCGATTTTCCGTGGATTAGGAGACAGTAAGTCTCCTCTGGTTTTCGTGGCAGTGGCCTGTGCCATCAATGTGATTGGGGATCTGGTACTGGTAGCTGGATTTCATATGGACGCGGCGGGTGCCGCTATCGCTACGGTAGCGGCTCAGGCTGTCAGCGCGGTATTTGCCCTGGTTCTGTTAGTAAAGAAGAATCTTCCTTTCCAGATCAAAAAAGAGGATTTTCATTTTAGTTCCCAGTGCAGACGACTTCTCCAGGTTGGATTTCCATTGGCTATGCAGGAGTTCCTGACCCAGATGTCTTTCCTGGCCCTGTGTGCATTTGTCAACCGCCTGGGACTGGAAGCGTCCTCCGGCTACGGTGTAGCCTGTAAGATTGTCAACTTCGCCATGTTGATTCCAAGCTCCCTGATGCAGTCTATGGCGTCCTTCGTTTCCCAGAATGTGGGAGCCGGAAATGAAAAACGTGCAAAAAAAGCGATGTTTACCGGCATTGGTATCGGTCTGGCCATTGGATGCGTGGTATTTGCGTTGGTTCTGATGAAAGGTGATGTGCTGACCGGACTGTTTACTACCGATGCGGCAGTTGTGCAAAGGGGATTCGAATATCTAAAAGGTTTTGCGCCAGAGACGATTGTGACAGCAGTTCTGTTTAGTATGATTGGTTATTTTAATGGACATGATAAGACACTCTGGGTTATGACCCAGGGACTAATGCAGACCCTTCTGGTGAGACTTCCTATGGCTTACTATATGAGTATCCAGCCGGATGCCAGTCTGATGAAGATTGGATTAGCAGCACCGACGGCAACTGCTTTCGGAATCGTGTTAAACGTTGGATTTTTCCTGTGGTGCAAGAAAAGGAAAAAATAGAAGGATTTGTAGATTTCCTTGATTCTTTCAAAGTTTCGGAATATACTGGAAACATTGAGGTGAGGTAACTGTTCAGTAGGTCTGCGCACAGGCTGCGCTGACCGTAAGAACACATAGGCTAGAAAGCAAAAATCCCATCAGCAAAGCTGATTTGGAATGGATTTTTGCTCGTAACTATGAGGGTACTGAATAGTTACGAGGTGAGGTAACTGTTCAGCAGGTCTGGGCAGTTATGAAAGGAGAGCTAGAAAGATGAAGAAAAACAGAACAGCCATTTTGAAGCACTTATGTGCCTGCGCATTGACGATAACGATGGCATTTGTCGTTCCGTCTGCAGGATATGCAGCGGGAATGGATACTTTAGGATTTGGGGCCGGTGGTCCTGGGACGAACGTGGATGCTTACGGAAATCCGGTAAGCGGCGTGGTGGCGAAGGGAATTACGGTTTCCAAATATCAGTACCGGGCCAGTGCAGCCAACGGCGGGATTGACTGGGATACGGTGAAGAAATCTGGAGTTTCCTTTGCCATGATCCGTTTGGGTTATTATAATGACTTAGATCCGAATTTTGTGGAAAATATGAAAGGCGCACTGGCGGCAGGCTTAAAGACCGGTATCTTTTTCTATACCCAGGCATTGGATGTGGATACTGCCAGGGCAGAGGCAGATTTTGTTCTGTCCCAGATAAAGGATTACCCGATTTCTTATCCGGTCGCCTATGATGTGGAGTCAGATACGATCTTACAGAATGGCCTGACAAAGCAGCAGATCACAGATCAGGTCAAGGTATTCTGCGAGCGTATTGCGGCGGCCGGATATCGTCCGATTGTATATGCCAATAACGAGTGGCTGAACAATCATCTGGATATGACCCAGCTTCCATATGATATCTGGTATGCCCGCTACGGAACAGTCAACGAGTATCCGAACCGTACAATCTGGCAGTGTACGGATCATGGTGAGGTTCCTGGAATTGGGGGGAATGTTACGGTGGAATATGCCTTTGTGGATTACGGCACACTGATTCCCTCTGATGGCTGGAAACAGGTGGGAAATGACTGGTATTACGTGAAAAATTATATCCACCAGACTGGATGGCTGACAGTCGGTGATAAGACTTACTATCTTGGCGCCGATGGAAAAATGCTTCATGATATAACCGTGAATCTTGATGGAAAAGATTATACGTTTGGGGCTGATGGAGCTCTGCAATAAAAATGGGGAAAAAGGGGTTTACATCTGATGAAGCTGATCATGGAATTGATGGAACTGGCGTTGTATGATATCGTGCAGATTGCCACAGTGGCTTTGGAATTGTTTGGCATTGCAGTCCTGGTTTTTACGGCAGTGAAGTGTTTTATCCGCTGGCTGAGGAAGGATCATGAGAATATCCGCCTGGAACTGGCCCAGGGAATTGCCCTGGCGCTGGAGTTTAAGATGGGTGGAGAGGTGCTCCGTACAGTTGTGGTGCGGGAGTGGTCAGAGCTTGGGATTTTAGGTGCGATCATTGTTCTTCGCGCCATGCTTACATTCCTAATCCATTGGGAAATTGGGAATGAAAAAAAGGAAGCAAGAGAACTGCAGGAGCAGCAGGGGATATAAGATAAAAAAAGGGGAAATGATTCCGAAAAAGAATCATTTCCCTTTTTTGATGTGTGCTTTGCGGAACACATTTCTAATGGATATTTCGAATGGGTGCAGGTTCCTGATCCGCCCTGGCAGTTAGAAATAGGCGTGTGAACTTTCGCTGGTGTCGGTATTCCCCGGAAGTGTTTTGGAATATTTTCCAGGTGAGATGCCGACTAATTTTGTGAAAGATTTCACAAAATGGGCGTAATCATTAAACCCGCATTCAAAACAGACATCGGTGATGGACATCCCTTTCTGCAGCAGGGTGCAGGCATGCTGGATCCGGCGGGCAATGATGTAGTTCCACGGAGAGGTCCCGGTAAAGTCCTTGAACAGGTGACAGAAGCGGGAACGGCTCAGGTTCAGGTGATCGGCAATGTCCTGGATGGATAGCGTATTGGACAGATTCTGATCAACATACTGGATGGCATCCTTGACTGCCTGAGGGGTGATATCTGCCAGACGTACAGGCTTTGTGACAGAGGCCTGGTTGGCAAGCAGAAGGATCAGGCTTAAATTTGCCTTGGCGTAAATGTCGTAACCGAATTCTTTACGGTTTAAAGCTTCAATGGTCTGAGTTACCAGATATTCATACTCCCGCATCTGATCCTCTGACAGATGGAGGATGTGGTTATGCTCATGATTCTGGAAGCATGTCAGGATATTGGTGTTCGGTGTTGAGAAGGTCTGGATAAATGCCTCGTTAAAATGGATCGGAAACCGTTCGCATGGTTCATGATCCTTTACGGAAAGTCCATGGATATCATTGGGACAGACCAACAGCAGATCTCCCGGCGTTAAACGGTAGGTAATGTTATTGATAAAATAGTCCGCATTGCCGGCTTTAAACATCATGAGTTCATAAGCGTTATTATGGATATGAAGATGCGGTGGAAATGGTTCCGTGGTCAGCAAATGGGAAAGAAGCAGCTTGTCAATGGACTCGATTTCAAGTTTTTTCATATCATTCACCTCGATCTATAGAGATATTGAACAATTATGCTAAAAGGAAATGCATGAAAACGCCTTTTTTCGACTAAAAATGCACAAGGGATAGCACAATTTAACATAAATATAGCACAAAAGTTAAAAAAAGAATACTAAAAATGTGGTAAAATCTTAACATGATCAAAATGAACAAAACGGTAATGAAAAATAAGATCAATAGCAGACATAATGCATAAACGAAGGGAAGGGAAAGAGAAGAAACATGGAAATATCCTTAAATACAAGAGCTGAAACCGCAAAATTATTTCTGGATACCATAAGACCATTAAAATCATGCTACAGTCCCGGACATGCATTTTTACATGTTGGAGATTCCGGCGTCCACTATGGTGAAAAAGCCGCCAGGATGGAAGGTTTCGCCAGAGTCCTTTGGGGACTGGGACCTTTGTGGGCAGGTGGAACAAAAGATTTTACCGCGGAGATGATTCAGGAAGCAGAAGCGTGGCAGAAGTTATATTTAGATGGCATCTTGCATGGAACAGATCCAGATCACGAAGAGTACTGGGGCGATATCTTCGATTTTGATCAGAAGATGGTGGAAGTAGCCGCCATCGTTTATACCATAGTGTTAAATCAGGACAGATTCTGGAATGATCTGACGGAAAAGCAGCAGAAGCAGGTATATGGCTGGCTGAATCAGATCAACCTTTACGATATGCCAAAGTGCAACTGGCGGTTTTTCCGGATCATGGCGAACATGACCTTTGATATTTTAGGACTGCCTTATCCAAAAGAGCGGATGGATGAGGATTTCGACATTATCAACGAATCTTACATCGGTGACGGATGGTATTTTGATGGAACCCCATGGCAGTTAGATTATTATGTGGCCTATGCGATCCAGTTTTATGGAATGGTATATGGCAAATTGATGAAAGACCGCGATCCTGAGAGAAGTGAGATTTTCTTAGAGCGGGGCAGACAGTTTTATGGTGATTTCATTTACTGGTTTGCCAATGACGGATCTGAGATCCCATTTGGCAGAAGCTTAACATACCGGTATGCTCACGGAGCGCCTCTGGGAGCCATGGCATTTGCGGAATTAGACAATGTCAATTACGGAGTGTTAAAGAATCTGGTGTTAGGCAACCTGGAGACTTGGATGAAACGTCCGATCTTCGACCATGCAGGACTTCTTACTATTGGATATGGGTACCCGCAGATCGAGATGAGTGAGAGCTATAACAGCGCGGGTTCTCCGTACTGGTGCAATAAAACTTTAGTGATTCTGGCACTGGATGATGAGCATCCATTCTGGAAAGCAGAACGGGAGGCTTACCCGTATGAACCGGTAAAATTCCTGAAGCATCCGCATATGGTGATCACCCATGACAAACATGATCATGTCATGGCCTATGTAACAGGACAGCATTTGCCAAACGATCACGGACAGGGACCTGCAAAATATGAGAAATTCGTATATTCCAACCAGTTTGGATTCAGCATCTCAAAGGGAACAAACTTAGCCCAGGGTGCATTTGACAGTACACTGGCGGTTTCTGTAAAGGGAGAGGACCGTTACTGTATGAGATACGGTATGGATGATTTCAAGGCAACAGAAGAATCTCTGTATACCAAGTATCGTCCGATCACCGGTGTGACGATTGAAAGTACTGTAGTGCCATGTTCTCCGTGGCATGTAAGAGTACATAGGATCACCAATGAAATTGCCATTGATCTGGCAGATGGCGGTTTCGCACTTCCACAGGAACGTTGCTTTACCGTTGTAAGCGGCAGGGGAACCGGCAAGTACCAGCCATCAGATGTAAAACATGATGGAAAGACATTGATCGCTGATTTCCCGTGGGGAGTAAGCATGATCTCCAGTGAGACTGGTGAAGAACCAGTGCTGATCACCCCATTTCCGAACACCAACTTATTTGCCAACTTGACGGTCATTCCGATGGTAAAGACCCAGTTAGAGCCTGGAACCCATCTGGTAGTTACCAGTGTGGCAGCAGATTTCCACGAGAGTGCAGAGACACTTCTGAAGGAAAAACCACAGGTTGAGATCCAGGATGGAAAAGTGATTGTGACCATCGGTGATAAGGAAGTAACTGTATAAAGGAGAAGCAAATATGACTATAACACAGCAGGAAGCCCAGTGGATTCAGGAGACGGTCGAAAAGTTAAAGACCAAATGGAAACCGGTCACTGAGCGAAACGTTGGAAAAATCCCATATTCTTCCAAAGATGGAGTGTTTGATGATTATTCCCCGAAAGATAAGGTCGCATGGTGGACCAATGGCTTCTGGGGCGGCATCATGTGGCAGATGTATACATTGACTGGTGATGATCTTTATAAGAAATCAGCCAAAGAACTGGAAGACAAGCTGGATCAGGTGCTGATGGACAGTCCTGGGCTGGATCACGATAATGGTTTTAAGTGGCTGCCGACAGCAGTTGCGGACTACCGGGTGACCAAGGATCAGGCATCCTATAACCGAGGCATTTTAGCAGCCAATAACCTGGCTGGAAGATTTAATTTAGCCGGAAGATTTATCCGTGCCTGGAATGACTGGGGCGAGGATGATCACAGGGGCTGGGCCATCATTGACTGTATGATGAACCTTCCGCTTCTGTATTGGGCAAGCGAGGTAACTGGTGATCCGAGATTTTCCCAGATCGCCCAGGCTCACGCAGACACAGCCATGAAGAATTTCGTCCGCGGCGATGGTTCTGTGAACCACATCGTGGAATTTGATCCAGATACAGGCGAGATGGTCCGTTCCTATGGCGGACAGGGTTATGAGGTTGGTTCCTCCTGGACCCGTGGACAGGCCTGGGGACTGTATGGATTCGCTTTAAGCTACATCCACACAGGTAAGAAAGAATATCTGGATACATCAAGAAAAATTGCCCATTATTTCATTTCTAATACAACGGAGAGTGGTCTGATCCCGATTGATTTCAGACAGCCTGCGGATTGCCAGCTGGAAGACTCCACTGCAGCAGCGATTGCAGCTTGTGGACTGATTGAACTGGCAAAACATACAGAAGGAAGGGACAGCGATCTCTATAAGAGAGAGGCACTGAGACTGTTACAGGCTCTGGATCAGAAACGGAGCATGTGGAGCCCGGATGTTGACCCGCTTCTGGAGAAATGTACAGTGGCATATCATGAGCCGTCTGGCCATGAGATTACCATTATTTATGGGGATTACTACTTTATCGAAGCCGTGATGAAATTATCCGGTCAGGAGTTGTTTATCTGGTAGTAATAAAATTTATATAATTTTTTTATTATAAGGAGGAGTTACAGAATGAAAAGTAAAAAATTTTGGGCAGCAATGTTAGCAGGTATGATGGCAGTAGGCTCACTGACCGGATGCGGAGGCAGTTCTTCAGGCGGCGGTTCCGCTGAGACAACAGCAGCAGCTTCTCAGGCAGCACCATCTGATGTTGCACAGGCAACCGGAGAGGATGTAACCATTAAGGTTGCATTATGGGATTATTCCAACACTGCATACTACAAAACCATGATCGATGCCTTCCAGGCAAAGTATCCAAATATCAAGGTTGAGGTAGTTGAGTTTACTGCTGATGAGTATGATAATGTTATCGTGACCCAGTTAAGTGGTAAGCAGGATTTCGATGTTGTATTTACGAAAGGTACACCGGCTCTGTCTGCATTGATCAAACAGGGACACATTTATTCCCTGGACGAGTACATTAAGAGCGATGACAGCTTTGATGCAACCAAGTATTCAGGACTGGTAGATCAGTTATCCATGGACGGAAAGACTTATGCATTACCATTCCGTTATGATAACAACCTGATCTTCTATAACAAAGATCTGTTTGATGCAGCAGGCGTTGCATATCCGGAAGATGGTATGACGATGGCTGAGTACCATGAACTGGCTGCGAAGATGACCAGCGGCGAGGGCAATGATAAGGTATATGGTGCTCATGTACATACCTGGCCATCCAACGTATACAATTATCCAAACAGAACCGGTAAATTTAACTTTACAGATCCGGATACCTATGCAAACTTAACGGATTACTATAATGAGATTCTGGCAATGCAGGATGAAGGACTGGTTCAGGATTATGGTGTTCTGAAATCCTCTAACATCCATTACAGTGGTGTATTCTATAATCAGCAGGCAGCGATGTTACAGATTGGTACCTGGTATATCAATATGCTGTGTGAGAATGTAAAAGACTTTAACTGGGGCGTATGTGCACTTCCGAACAATGATGGAATCAAGAATGAGAATTCTGTCGGCGGTGTAACACCTGTTTCTATCGGCGCATATGCAAAACATCCTGCAGAAGCATGGCAGTTCATCACCTTTGTATGTGGGGAAGAGGGTGCTGAGACTTTGGCAAAATGTGGCATAATTCCTGGTTACAATTCTGATAAGGTTGGCGAGATCTTTGATTCCCTGCATGATCAGTATCCAAATGCTCCAGAGGGACTTTCCAAGTACTTAGGATGCGAGAACAAATTAATTGAGCAGCCTATGGATGCTAAGGGCAAAGAAATCGATTCTGTATTCCAGGAAGAGCACAGCGCGATCATGACCAAGAGCATTACGGTTGAAGAAGGTGTGAAAGAATTGACTGACCGTGTGAAAGAGGTATTAGCTCAGTAAGAAAAAGAGATAGGCATGTAACGAGCAGTAGAAAAACTGGACCGCTATATGATTTTACGATGACCGTCCGGAGGAAGCTTCTTCCGGACGGTTGTTTTTCAGAAGGAGGAATCAGCTTATGGCTAAAGGGGAAGAAACAAAGAAACCCAAAAGTAAAGGAGCGTTAAGAAGACATAAAACTTTAGTAGCGTATTCCTTTATCCTTCCAAACCTGATTGGTTTCTTTGTATTAACATTTATACCGATTGTATTTTCTATTTTATTAAGCTTCTGTGAATGGGATTCCGGTAACCCAATCAAGTTTGTCGGACTCAAGAACTTCGTTTATATGTTCACGAAAGACCGCAGTTTCCGAATTGCTTTAGTTAATACACTTTACTTTACGATTGGCGTTGTGCCGATTACGATGGCTATTTCTTTAGGACTTGCGATCCTGATGAATAAACCATTAAAGGGACGTACATTTTTCCGTTCTGTACTGTTTTTCCCATATGTAGCATCCCTGGTAGCGATCGCGGTTGTATGGATGGCTTTATTTAATCCAGACAGAGGACCTGTTAATAACATTTTGATTGCATTGGGTGTCTCCAAGCCACCAAGATGGGCTGCATCTCAGACATGGGCGCTGCCGACCATCATTGGTCTGACCATCTGGAAGGGCATGGGCTATTATATGATCGTTTATCTGGCTGCCCTGCAGGGAGTTTCCAGAGATCTCTATGAAGCAGCTTCTCTGGATGGAGCAAACAAATGGCAGCAGTTTGTTAATATCACCTGGCCATGTGTAACTCCAACCACGTTTTATATCTTAATGATGTTAATGGTAAGTACCTTCAAATCTTATGATACCATGTACATTACCACCCAGGGTGGTCCTGGTGAGGCAACGAAGGTACTGGCATACCATATCTATAAGATGGCATTTGAGAATTCCAGATTCGGTTATGCAAGTGCAGTTGCGATGGTGCTGTTAGCGATCATTCTCGTACTGACTACGATCCAGTTTAAGTGTGAGAAGAAGTTTACCGGTGATATGTAAGGAAAGGAGGAGCGTGCAATGAGTAAAGAAGCTAAAAATACATTAAAAACCATTCTGACCTATGCAGTGCTGATCCTTATGGCATTGGTCATGTTAGTACCTTTTGCATGGATGATTTCTGCTTCCCTGAAACTGGAGAAGGACGTATTCTCTTATCCGATCGTATGGATTCCAAAGGATCCGGTATGGAGCAACTATCAGGAGATCTGGAAGAAAGTGCCATTGCTGCAGGGCTTTTTTAACACGACAAAGCTGACCGTGTGTACCACGATATTACAGCTGTTGACATCTAGCTTTGCTGCATATGCATTTGCAAAATTGGAATTTAAAGGCAGAGATCTGATCTTTATGTTATACGTGATGACGATTGCGATTCCGTGGCAGGTATATATGGTTCCTCAGTATAAGATGATGACCATGTTCCATCTGGTTGACAGCCATTTAGGTCTGATCCTGATGCATGCGTTTACGGCAACCGGTGTATTCCTGATCCGTCAGTTCTTCATGGGTATTCCTACAGAACTTCTGGAGGCAGCAAGAATCGATGGACTGAGCGAGTATGGAATCTGGGCAAAGATCATGCTTCCACTGTCTAAACCGGCGATCGCAACATTGTGTATCACATCCTTCACATTTGAGTGGAACGATTTTATGGGTCCATTGATCTATATTTCTACCACATCCAAGAAAACGATCCAGCTGTTACTGCGTATGTTTAATACCCAGTACTCTTCAAACTATGCACAGATCATGGCAGCCGCAACAGTTGCCCTGATTCCGGTACTGATCCTGTTTGCATTCCTTCAGCGGTATTTCGTAGAAGGCATTGCATCATCTGGTATTAAAGGTTAAGGAGGCCATATAAAAAGTTATGCTGCGTACATTTGAGACCAATTATTTAAGAGAAGTGACAGAACTGAGCAGCAGCTTATGGGAATTCTCCCCGAATGAGGGAGAATTCCAGGGTAACGTTTATCCGGTATGGGTACCGTGCTGCTGGGAAAATCTTCCGGATTTTTCTGCATATCGTGGAACAGGAAGCTTCCGCAAGGAATTTGAGGCAGAGGGCAACGTCCGCCTGGTGTTCAAGGGTGTCAGCCATACTGCAACGGTCCTGGTGGACGGTAAAGAAGTAGGAAGCCACTATAATGCTTATACGCCATTTTCAGTGATGTTAAAGGACCTGGAGCCAGGTGTCCATAAGCTGGAAGTGATCGCAGATAACCGTTTCAGCGAGAAGAGTGCGCTTCATGTGCCGAATGATTATATGAGCTATGGCGGTATTTCCAGAGGTGTTGCCATGGAGGAACTGGAGGGCGCGTATATTGAGTATATCCACGCAGTTCCGGAGAGGACCGAAAAAGGCTGGAATGTGAAGCTGGCAGTGAAGGTTGTAAATCTGGAAGACGCAGAGAAAATCGTAGAATTACAGGTTGCAGTCGATGGTTTGTTTGAGATTACCAAAGAAGTAAATCTGAAAGCAGGAGAGGAAGTTCTGGTAGAGGAGACCGTAGATGCCGGGACCCCAGAGGTATGGGAGATGGATCATCCGGTTCTCTATACCATCTGTGCAGTCCTTTCCGATGCTGATGGTGCGTTCGATGATCTGGCCGACCGCATTGGCTTCCGCGAGATCAAGACTGCAGGAAAAGACATTTTATTAAATGGTAAAAAGTTAAGGATCAAAGGCTTCTGCCGTCATGAGGATCATCCGATGTATGGCTGTGCTCTTCCTGTTTCTGCAATTGAGCAGGATTTACAGATCGCAAAGGATCTGGGAGCAAACTCCATCCGTACATCCCATTATCCAAATGATGAGATTTTCTTAGATCTCTGTGATGAGCAGGGTATCCTGGTATGGGAAGAGAACCATGCAAGAGGACTGGTTCTGGAACAGATGCAGAATCCGAACTTTGAGCCTCAGGCAGAGGCTTGTATCCAGGAGATGATCACGGCACATATCAACCATCCATGTATCATCATCTGGGGTATCTTAAACGAGTGCGCCAGCGATACGGAATATGGTTATGAATGCTATAAAAAACAGTATGACTTGATCAGGAAACTGGATACCTCCAGACCAAGATCTTCCGCAAGCTGCCGCTTTAAGACAGATATCTGTTTTGGTCTTCCGGAGATCGTATCCTACAACTTATATCCGGAATGGTATCATGATACTCCGGCAAATGAGTATGTACCGGATATTTATAACTGGGTACAGACAGGCAGCGAGGGCGCAGGCAAGCCATTCTTAGTAACAGAGATCGGTGCTGGTGCTATTTACGGTTATCGCAACCAGAGTATGTGCAAGTGGACAGAAGAATACCAGGCGAAAGCACTGGGTGATCAGATCACTGCAGTATTAGATCAGGAAGGCTGCAGCGGTATCTATATCTGGCAGTTCTGCGATGTGCGGATCAGCAACGAGTGGTTCAGCAACCGTCCAAGAACCATGAATAACAAGGGTATTGTAGACGAGTACCGCAGAAGAAAATTGTCCTACGATGTAGTCAAGAAACTGTATCATTCCTATTCTGATTTCCGTTAAGGAGATCATGGAACGGTATGAGAATAATCCGTGGCGAGGTTTTTTAACTCAGCCACGGATTTTTTTTGCCAGGATTATAATTTTTTATAAACTTTTTTGAAAAAGTATGGTATCATACTGATGATTCCGGGAAGGGGAGACAGAAATTCAAGTCGAACATCCGTGAGACTTGGCGCGTGATTCTGGTCAGCGTAAGCTGACATATTTTGTTATTACTCACCACTTGAAGAGGTGGGAGCCTTCTCGACTGAGATAAAAAGGACAGGTGAACATCAATGGAATTAGCAATGATTACGACACGGCAGGTAATGGAATTGTTCTGTATGATTCTGGCAGGCTGCATATGCAGTAAAACTGGAGCAATCAAGGTGGAGGCCAAGAAAGGCTTTTCGGATCTGCTGTTATATCTGGTAGTACCGGCTATGGTGGTCCATTCGTATATGACGGAGTTTGACGAGAAGATTTTGGCCAATTTGGTCCTGACATTGATCTGGAGCACCATTGCTCTGGTGATTGGAATCGTGGTGGCTATGGTGGCGACCGCGAAAATGAAAGGAAGTGACAAGCCAATTATCTGCTTTGCCGGAATGTTTTCTAATGCGGCTTACATGGGATTTCCGCTGATTCAGGCGCTGTTTGGGGCAGAAGGACTGATGTATGCCAGTGTGTTTGTGACAGTGTTTAATATTTTGCTGTGGACGGTTGGTTATTCAGTGGTGACGAAAACCACCAATCTGAAAGCAATTTTAAAAACCATTGGCACATCTCCGGTGATACTCTCTGTGATTCTGGGTCTGATCTTATATCTGGGCCAGATTTCGGTACCGGAGGTGATTGCGGAACCTGTCAGACTGATCGGCAATATCAATACACCATTAGCCATGATCATTACCGGTATGATCATTGGAACCAGTGATCTGAAGAAGATGGCAGGGAATCCTATGATCTGGTATGTGACATTGATCCGCATGGTCCTGGTTCCAGCCATTTGCTTTGTGGTATTCCGGGTGATCGGAGCTGGATCTATGGTAGCAGAGGTAGTGCTGCTGCTAGAGGCGTGTCCGTGTGCGGCGATCACTTCTGTGTTTGCGGTACAGTACGGATATCATGAGGATCTGGCTGCAGGAACGGTGGTCGTATCTACATTGTTAAGCATTGTAACCCTTCCTGTTTGCGCTATGCTTTTGACGGTACTGATGTAGTGGCTGCGTTACTGGAAATTTAACGAATAGAATGAGGAAATGTACATGAATATTACCATAGAAGAATTAGAAAAACTGGAGCCGGGAACCTTTGATGTGATCGATATGCGTGGAGAGACTGAGATTGCCCATGGAGCGATCCCGGGCTCTGTTGCGATTCCAGAGCAGGAGCTTTTGGAGAATCCACCAGAAAATACGGGAAAGAAACTGATCATCGTCTGCAGCCGCGGCCGGGTCAGTGTGGATGTATCGGAAGAACTGTGTGGCCGTGGTTATGAGGCATATAGTCTGGAAGGCGGTTATATTGGCTGGCTGATGAACGAAATGAAGAAGCAGGAGGCAGAGGAGATCTGCGAGTCCGTGGAGAAGAGCATCCGCAAGAAGTTTCATAAAAGTATCTGGAGCAATTTCACGAAGGCGGTCCGTCAGTATGAACTGGTAAAAGAAGGCGACCGGGTGGCGGTCTGCATTTCTGGTGGAAAAGATTCTATGCTGATGGCGAAGCTGTTCCAGGAGCTGCAGCGATATAGCAAGTATCCGTTTGAAGTGGAATATCTGGTGATGGATCCGGGATATAGCCCGGAAAACCGTCATGTGATTGAGGAAAATGCAAGAAAATTAAAGATCCCGGTACACATTTTCGAGTCAGATATCTTTGATTCTGTATACAATGTGGAGAAATCCCCCTGTTATTTGTGCGCCCGTATGCGCCGTGGACATTTATATAATTTTGCTAAGGAACTGGGGTGTAATAAGATTGCCCTGGGTCATCACTATGATGATGTGATCGAGACCATTTTAATGGGGATGCTTTACGGCGCCCAGGTACAGACCATGATGCCGAAGCTTCACAGCACAAATTTTGAGGGAATGGAGCTGATCCGTCCGCTGTACCTGATCCGTGAGGATGACATCAAAGCCTGGAGAGACTATAACCATCTGCATTTCATCCAGTGTGCCTGCAAATTTACAGATACCTGTACCACCTGCAATAACGAGGAGACTCGTTCCAAGAGAGTGGAAGTGAAGCAGCTGATCGCAAAATTGAAGGAGACCAATCCATTTGTGGAAAGTAATATCTTTAAGAGCGTGGAGAATGTCAATCTGGATACGGTGATTGGCTACAAAGCCGGTGGTGTGCGCCATCATTTCCTGGATACTTATGATGAGAAGGGGAAGAACGCAGACACTGGAAACCAGGAAAAGGCAGATGAAAAAACAGACAAAAAAGCAGACGAAAAGGCAGAGTAGGGATATGAGACTGGAAGAGCATATTGCCGATACGTTAAAAGAGTGGGAACTGAAGCTGGGAAAGATCGACGGCGGCATCCGCCTTTATTATCCCTGTGACTCCATACGGGAGTATCTGGGGCAGGCTTATACTGTGGCCCAGGGAGAAGATCTTGCGGAGTGTGTCCGTCAGTATCTGCAGGCAGAAGCTACCTATCTTGGTCCGGTCAAAACCGAGTATCATGAGGGTCGGATCGCTGTCCAGATCCCGGAAGAGGGCTGTCAGTATGTGGCAGAGCAGATGGAGTATCCAGAACTTCTGGTACGGCTGCTTCCGTGTTTAAAAGAGGGAAGCTTAGAGAAAATACGAAATTTGTTTGAAACCTATGCCGGGGAACAGGGCGGACTGGTATGTGAGGATCGGGAAGAAGATTCGGGCTGTGTACTGTATTTTGACCGGGAAGAAGTGGATCCTTATGTGTACTGCTTTGATGCAGATGATTTTGGGGTTACCTATCATCGGTTTGCCAGAGTTGATTACGAAAAACTGACGCAGTGATGGAATGGTGCGTGAAGCTTATGCGGACTAGAAGAGAGGAGAAGAGATTATGGCAGCGATTTTAGGGGTACTTGCCAAAGCATTTGCATTTATGGGGATCATTGTCCTTGGATATACGTTAAAGAAGATCCATGTGTTTAAACCAGAGGATTTTTATGTGTTATCGAAGATCGTGATCCGGATCACCCTGCCGTGTGCGATCATCAGCAATTTCAGCAAGATCAGCATGGATATGTCTATGCTGATCCTGTGCGTCATCGGTATCGTTTGCAACTTAATTTATGTGGGAATTGGTTATGGTATAAACCAGAAAAGATCTGGTGACGCCAAAGCCTTTGATATGTTAAATCTGTCTGGTTATAATATCGGCAATTTTACTATGCCATTTATCCAGAATTTCCTGGGGCCTGTCGGATTTGCTGCTACTAGTCTGTTTGATGCAGGAAACTCTGTTATGTGTACAGGATTGACCTTCGCTCTGGCAAGTGCGGCGAAGGGAGAAGGAGGCAGAAGCTCAGCTGGTTCTATGGTGAAGACCTTACTGTCTTCCTTGCCATTTGACTGTTACATGATCATGACAGTAGTTGCCATGTTCCAGATCAAACTGCCGGAGATGGTGCTGTCTTTTGCCTCTACGGCAGGCGGTGCGAATGCGTTCCTGGCGCTGTTTATGATCGGAATTGGATTTGAGATCCATGCAGATAAGGAAAAACTGACAGAAATCGTGAAGATCCTGTCAATCCGTTATTCCATTGCGCTGGCATTTTCTTTGATTTTTTATTTCCTTGCGCCATTTTCTTTAGAGGTGCGCCAGACTCTTGCCATTGTGGCATTTGGACCGGTTTCTTCGGTCAGCCCGGCATTTACCGGCAAATTACATGGGGATGTGGAGCTTTCCAGTGCGATCAATTCTTTGCAGATTATGATCAGCGTAGTGCTGCTTACCCTTGCACTGATTGTGGTGCTGTAGGAAAAAGGAATCCGGCGGCTGAAGTACAACGGAAATCTTATGCGGGTTATAACAAGCAACCATATTATAACCACAAAGAATAGAAGATATGACACAATGATATACAGAAAATAAAAAACAGACATTGCTTTTACAAAATAATAGGTCTATAATGATTTCTAATCAGATTTTCAGAAATTTTAGAAGTATATACAATGGAGGAATCGTCATGGAAAAGAAAAATATCGATTGGGGCAATATCGGGTTTGCTTATATGCCTACTGATATGCGTTATGTAGCAAATTTCAAAGATGGAAAATGGGACGAGGGCGGTCTGACCGCAGACTCCAATGTGGTCATTAACGAGTGTGCTGGTATTTTACAGTACTGCCAGGAGTGCTTCGAGGGCTTGAAGGCTTACACAACTGAGGATGGAAGCATTGTTACCTTCCGCCCGGATTTAAATGCAGAGCGTATGATGAACTCCGCTTCCAGACTGGAGATGCCGCCATTTCCAAAGGAAAGATTCTTAGAGGCTGTTGATCAGGTGGTAAGAGCCAACGCAGCATGGGTTCCACCATACGGCAGCGGCGCAACCTTCTATCTGCGTCCATATATGTTTGCATCCGGTCCAGTCATCGGTGTAAAACCATCTCAGGAGTATCAGTTCCGTCTGTTTGGTACACCGGTAGGTCCATACTTTAAAGGTGGCGCAAAGCCGATTGCCATCTGTGTCAGCGACTTTGACCGTGCAGCGCCACATGGAACCGGTCATGTAAAAGCTGGTTTAAACTATGCTATGAGCCTTCACGCACATGAGGTTGCACATAACAACGGATTTGATGAGAATATGTTCCTGGATCCAGCTACCAGAACTTATGTAGAGGAGACCGGTGGAGCAAACTTCTTATTCGTAACAAAAGACGGTGAGGTAGTCACTCCGAAGTCTGATTCCATTCTGCCATCCATCACCAGACGTTCCCTGGTATATGTAGCAGAGCATTACTTAGGACTGAAAGTAACCCAGAGACCAGTGAAATTATCTGAGCTGTCTGATTTCGCTGAGTGTGGTCTGTGTGGCACAGCAGCCGTTATTTCCCCTGTAGGCAAGGTAGTAGATCATGGCAAAGAGATCTGCTTCCCATCAGGTATGGAGAAGATGGGACCGGTTACCCAGAAGCTGTATGAGACTTTAACCGGTATCCAGATGGGCAGAATCGAAGCTCCAGAAGGATGGATCCGCAAGATCCTTTAATTAACCTCTTGACATATTTATCCGCCGTGTTATAATCAGACACAGAACACGTTGAAGAGTCCAGTAGTCTGATGGAAACGTTCAGAGAGGGATACACTTGGTGAAAGTATCCTACGGCAGAGATCAGGTGAATACCAGCTTGGAGTGGTCCTTAATCGGACACGGTGATTCCGTTATCATCACAATGAAGAGGCTGCGAAAGCAGCAAGCAGGGTGGAACCGCGGTATTGGATATCGTCCCTTGTCAGACAGGTATATGTCTGACAGGGGATTTTTTGTTGCCATGCAACTGGAAAAAGCTGCCAGTGACAGACTTTCTGGTTGTTCGAAACCATCCTAAAAAAGGATTCAAAAAAGGAGTTAAGACCATGAAGATTACATTAAAAGATGGAAGCGTAAAAGAGTACGCACAGGCAATGTCCGTTCTGGACATTGCATCGGACATCAGCGCAGGTCTTGCAAGAGTGGCATGCGCAGGTGAGGTTGACGGAGAGAGAGTAGATTTAAGAACTGTTGTAGACAAAGACTGCACCTTAAATATTTTGACTGCTAAGGACGAAGGCGGTTTAGCAACCCTTCGCCATACAGCAAGCCATGTAATGGCACAGGCTATTAAGCGTCTGTATCCAGAAGCAAAACTGGCTATCGGACCATCTATCGCAGATGGCTTTTACTATGATATTGATTTCGCTTCCCCAATCGCTGCCGAGGACTTAGAGAAGATCGAAGCAGAGATGAAAAAGATCGTAAAAGAGGCACTTCCGATCGAGCGTTTCACTCTTCCAAGAAACGAGGCGATCACTCTGATGAAAGAGAAAGAAGAGCCATACAAGGTAGAACTGATCGAGGATCTGCCAGAAGGCGAGGAGATCAGCTTTTACAGACAGGGTGATTTCACAGACCTTTGTGCCGGCCCTCATCTGATGAATACCAAGGAGGTTGGCAAGGCATACAAGCTGACCAGCATCGCAGGCGCTTACTGGAGAGGCGATGAGCACAACAAGATGCTGACCCGTATCTATGCAACAGCTTTTGGCAAGAAAGAGGAGTTAGAGGCTTACCTGACCATGCTGGAAGAGGCAAAGAAACGTGACCACAGAAAATTAGGCAAAGAACTGGGATTATTCATGATGCACGATGCTGGCCCAGGTTTCCCATTCTTCCTTCCAAAGGGTATGGTATTAAAGAATACCCTGTTAGATTACTGGAGACAGCTTCATAAAAAAGCCGGTTATGTAGAGATTTCTACTCCGATCATCTTAAACAGAAGCCTGTGGGAGACCTCTGGTCACTGGGATCACTATAAGAACAACATGTATACCACTGTGATCGATGGACAGGACTATGCGATCAAACCAATGAACTGCCCGGGCGGCGTGTTAACTTACGCTTCCGAGCCACGTTCCTACCGTGACCTGCCACTGCGTATGGGTGAACTGGGTATCGTTCATCGTCATGAGAAATCCGGTCAGTTACACGGTCTGATGCGTGTACGCTGCTTTACCCAGGATGATGCACATATCTTCATGACTCCTGAACAGATCAAAGACGAGATCATGGGCGTTGCAAAACTGATCAACGAGGTTTATACTCTGTTTGGTTTCAAATATCATGTAGAGCTTTCCACAAGACCAGAGGACAGCATGGGAAGCGATGAGGACTGGGAGATGGCAACAGAAGGCTTAAGAAGCGCTCTGGATGCACTTGGTCTTGACTATGTGGTGAATGAAGGTGATGGCGCATTCTATGGACCAAAGATCGACTTCCATCTGGTAGATGCCATTGGCAGAACCTGGCAGTGCGGTACCATTCAGCTTGACTTCCAGCTCCCACAGAGATTTGAGCTGGAGTATCAGGGAGCAGATGGCGAGAAACATCGCCCGATCATGATTCATCGTGTAGTATTCGGTTCCATCGAGCGTTTCATCGGTATCCTGATCGAGCATTTTGCAGGCGCATTCCCAACCTGGTTAGCTCCAGTACAGGTTAAAGTGCTTCCAATTTCTGATAAGTATGCTGATTACGCAGAGAAAGTAAGAAAACAGCTGGATGATGCTGGTATCCGTGTTGAGGTGGATACCCGTGCAGAGAAGATCGGTTACAAGATCCGTGAGGCACAGATGCAGAAGGTTCCTTACATGGTGATCGTTGGACAGAAAGAGGAAGAAGAGGGTCTTGTTTCTGTAAGAAGCCGTTTCGCTGGCGATGAGGGACAGAAGAACCCAGAGGAGTTTATCAAAGCACTGAAAGAGGAGATTGACTCCAAAATCCAGCGCGAGGTGAAAGTTCAGGAGGCTTAATCCCTGCGAGAGAAGTGATTCAATTATTCAGTTGAGCTGTATGGATGCGGTGTTGACCGTGGACATTACTATGAACGCAGATAAGCATTCCCCCGCTTCAAGTGCGCGGAGCATTAAGCGGCGGGTGAGGGGGGATGCTTATGTCAGTGGGAGTTGAAAGCTCCCACTGACAGATCGCGAAGCGACTGCGTTCATGAGCAAGTAGCGAAGCGGATTGCGAATGTCCGCTTTACAAGTAGAAGAGGGAAGTTCTTATGAAAAAAAGAACTTCCCTCTTTCCAGCCTTCAAGTCGAACGGATTTATTTGGGGATGGAGGAAGCAATATGCCGGAAAAAATTCTGGTCAGCGCCTGCCTGTTGGGGATAGGGTGCCGTTATGATGGAAAAGAAAAGGAAAATCCCAGGGTGAAGAAACTGTTAGAGAACCCGGATGTGGTATTGATTCCAGTTTGCCCGGAACAGTTGGGCGGTCTTTCTACACCCCGGACCGCTTCGGAGCGATCCGGAGACCGGGTGATCAATCAGGCTGGGGAGGATGTGACCGTTCAGTACCAGAAAGGCGCAGAAGAAGCCCTGAAAATGGCAAAGCTTTATGGATGTAAAAGAGCCATTTTAAAAGAACGGAGCCCTTCCTGTGGCTGTGGGATCATTTATGATGGAAGTTTCAGCAGACAGACAGTTCCTGGAAATGGCGTAACAGCAGAACTGTTTTTAAACCATGGGATTTCTGTGTTTGGAGAAAGTGTTTTGGAGGACTAGATCATGGAACAAAAGAATCAGGACATGACCAGTGGTTCCTTAGCAAAGGGAATCTTATTTTTCAGCATTCCGCTGATGCTGTCCAATATTCTTCAGGTATTATTTAATATGTCAGATATTGCCGTGGTAGGTCATTTTGCAGGCGCCATGGCGTTGGGATCTGTGGGTTCTACCACGATCCTGGTCACCATGTTTACAGGATTCCTGATTGGTTTGTCTGGGGGAATTAACGTGCTGGTGGCATTGTATTATGGGGCGAAAAATGAGCGGGGCGTGAAGGAAACCGTCCATTCTGCGGCAATTTTAAGCCTGATCATCGGTGTGATCCTGCTTCTCATCGGCGCTGGATTTTCCAGAAATATCCTGGAACTGTTAAATACCAAGGAGGAGCTGTTAGATGGAGCGGTGTTATACATTCGTCTCTATTTCTTAGGTCTTCCGGCGTTAGCTTTGTATAATTTTGGCAACGCAGTGTTCAGCGCTGTGGGAGATACCAAGAGACCTTTGCTGTACCTGGCTGTTGCAGGTGTGTTGAATATTCTGCTGAACTTATTTTTTGTAGTTGTGTGTCAGATGGGGGCAGCAGGCGTTGGTCTAGCCAGCGCCCTGTCCCAGTATGTGTCCGCAGGACTGATCGTGCGTGCCCTGTTCATCAGTAAGGGTATTTTCCGTCTGCAGATGAAGGACATGAAGCTGACGAAGGGCAAAGCAAGGGACATTGTCCGGATCGGTATTCCGGCTGGCTGCCAGAATATGATCTTTGCCATCGCGAACCTGTTCGTCCAGGTGGGTGTCAATTCCTTCAGCGCTACTATGGTGGCAGGTAACTCGGCGGCAGCGAACTCCGATGCACTGATCTACGATATGATGGCAGCCTTTTATACCGGTTGTGCCAGCTTTATGGGACAGAACTACGGAGCGGGCAAGAAGGAGCGGATACTCAAAAGCTATTTCATCAGTCTTGCTTATTCCTTCGGTGTGGGTGCGATCATGGGGCTTATGCTGGTGATCTTTGGAAGACAGTTCTTATCTCTGTTTACCAATGACCCGGAGGTAGTGAAGGCGGGAATGTACCGGATCTCCATTATGGGATTTTCCTACGGAATTTCCGCGTTTATGGACTGTACCATTGCGGCTTCCAGGGCATTAGGAAAGAGTCTGGTGCCGACGGTGGTGGTGATCATGGGCTCCTGTGTGTTCCGGATCATATGGGTGTACACGGTATTTGCCTATTTCCACACCATTCCGTCCCTGTATCTGTTGTACAGCTTCTCCTGGAGTATCACAGGTCTGGTGGAGATACTGTATTTTATCCATGTATATCGGGAAAAGGTAAGAAATGGAATGAAAGCCGTGCAGGCATAGGTGCGAAGCCATAGTTATTCAGGCAGCGGTCAGTTCCTCCAGCTGTCCGAAGCGGTAGCCCATTTCCTCCCAGCGGGTCAGCAGCTCGTCAAGGATCTGGGCATTGGTTTTGGATGTGCTGTGGAGCAGGACGATAGCGCCTGGATGAATGCGGCCTAACAATTTCTGAAAAGCTTCCTCACGGGTGGGCTGTTTATCTTCATACCAGTCTACATAAGCCAGACTCCAGAAAAAAGTCTGATAGCCAAGTTCATCAGCCATTTTCAGATTGGCTTCACTGTACTTGCCCTGGGGAGGACGATAGTAGCGGGTCATGGATTGGCCTGTGGTTTTTGTATACAGCATTTCCAGATCGCTTAATTCTTTTGAAAATGTTTCTTTGGTGGAGATCTTGGACATATCCGGGTGATGATAGGTATGGTTGCCCACGGTATGTCCTTCCTCCACCATTCTTTTTACCAGATCCGGGCTGGTCTCCAGATAATTTCCCACCAGAAAAAAAGCAGCAGGTGCCTGATGCTTTTTCAAAGCGTCTAAGATCACCGGAGTATTACCATTTTCATATCCTGCATCAAAGGTCAGATAGAGGACCTTTTCCGCCGTCTGGGCGGCATAGTAAGCGTGAAATTGCTTTAAGTAATCGGCGGAGGCATTGGCTACAGGTGGTTTGCCTTCCTGTTGGAAGGAAAGTCCCCAGTTTCCCTCATTTCCGGCAGAGACAGGGACAATCTGCGGGGGAGCAGTGGTGGAAACCCGGGCAATGGCGCTGCCTGCACAGAAGCATAGGACAGCGAGAAAAAACAGGGTGACAGACTGGCGGATATGGCGAAACAATGAGGTCATAAAAGTTCCTCGTTTTTTTATAAAAAGATACTTGAAAAAAATAGAAAATATGTTAAATTAAAGCGAGAAAACGTAATTGTCCGGCAGGTCTGCGCATAACTGCATAGGAGAAGCAGTTGCGATTATTTTGGACGATGAAGGAGAGAAAAACATGGCAGGCAAGACAACGAAGGATATGACCAGCGGGTCACCGATGAAGCTGATCCTGGGCTTTATGATTCCGATGCTGTTCGGCTTTTTATTTCAGCAGTTTTATAACATGATGGATACCATCATTGTAGGAAAATACCTGGGTGTCACGGCTCTGGCTGCCGTTGGTTCTACCGGCTCCATTAATTTTATGATCATCGGCTTCTGCAACGGTGTCTGCAGTGGCTTTGCTATCCCGGTAGCACAGAAGTTTGGCGAAAAGAATGAGAGTGCCATGCGCCGGTATGTGGCCAATAGCGGCTGGCTGGCTGCAGTATTCGCAGTGGTTATGACTGTGGTTGTCTGCCTGTTGTGCCGGAATATCCAGACATGGATGAGGACGCCGGAGGATATTTTTGATCAGGCGTACATCTATATCTTTATCATTTTCCTGGGAATCCCGGCTACCTATCTTTACAATATGCTGGCGGGTATCATCCGGTCATTGGGTGACAGCACGACCCCTTTGGTGTTTTTACTGATCTCCTCTGTCATGAACATTATCCTGGATCTGTTTACCATTATTGTCCTGAAAATGGGTGTGGCGGGAGCAGCCTGGGCAACGGTTATTTCCCAGGGAGTATCCGGCCTGCTGTGCCTGTTTTATATGAAAAAGAAATTTACGGTTCTGAAGATGCAGGGAGATGAATGGAGACCTCATAAGCACTCCATGATGATGCTGTGCGGCATGGGAATCCCTATGGGGCTGCAGTACTCCATCACTGCCATCGGAAGTGTGATCTTACAGACTGCGGTGAATACCCTTGGTTCTGTTGCAGTGGCATCTGTTACGGCTGGCGGTAAGATCGGAACTTTCTTCTGCTGCCCGTTTGATGCCATGGGAGCGACCATGGCAACCTATGGAGGCCAGAATGTGGGCGCTAAAAAACTGGATCGTATCAGCAGGGGATTAAGGGATTGCGTTCTGTTAGGTGCGATTTATTCAGTGATCGCCTTTGTAGTGATCTATTTCTTCAGTGATGTGATCGCACTGTTGTTTGTGGATGCTTCAGAAACGGAGATCTTACATAATACCAGGACATTTTTGCTGGCGAATGTATCGTTTTATTTCCCGCTGGCGTTGGTAAATATCGTTCGTTTCATGATTCAGGGACTGGGGTATTCCAGACTGGCCATTCTGGCAGGTGTCTGCGAGATGATTGCCAGGTCGGCGGTTGCTTTCTGGCTGGTTCCGGTTCTTGGTTACGATGGAGCATGTCTGGCGAATCCGGCAGCTTGGATCGCAGCAGATCTGTTCCTAATTCCGGCATATCTCCATGTGATGAAGCATTTGAAATATGTGGTTTTTTCTTCAAAGGATGTGGCGTGAGATGGTGTGGGGAGATAAACCGTATCATTCTCTTGATTACGAATTAAAGCGCCAGTTCGGACAGAAGATCTATAAAGTATCCCTGGATGGCGGTATGAGCTGTCCAAACCGGGATGGAACTGTGGGGACAGGCGGATGCACCTTCTGCAGCCAGGGCGGTTCCGGGGAATTTGCAGTGGGAAGAACCGGATATCCGGATGTATGGGAGCAGATTGAACAGGCAAAGACGCGGGTCCACCGGAAGATTTCTGGTGAAGGAAAATACATTGCGTATTTTCAGTCCTACACCAATACTTACGCCCCGGTAGATTATCTGAGAACATTATTTGAACGTGCTATCACACATCCTGACATTGTGGCTCTGTCTGTGGGAACCAGACCGGACTGTCTGGGGGATGAGGTAGTAGCGCTTTTAAAGGAACTGAACCGTCAGAAACCTGTATGGGTAGAGCTGGGGCTTCAGACCATCCACGAAAAGACAGCGGAGAGAATTCATAGAGGTTATCGTCTGGAGGTATTTGAGGACGCTTACAGACGGTTGAAGGAGGCGGGGCTGACCGTGGTGGTCCATGTGATCCTGGGACTCCCTGGGGAGACGAAGGAAGAAATGTTAGAGACGGTGGACTATCTTGGCAAAATCCCGGTAGATGGCATAAAACTCCAGCTTCTGCATATATTGAAAGGCAGTCAGATGGCAACGGAGTACGAAAAGAATCCATTTTCACTGATGGAGCTGGAGGAGTATCTCGATCTGATCCTTACCTGTGTGGCCAGACTTCCCCAGTCCGTGGTGATCCACAGACTCAGCGGGGACGGGGCAAAAGCTCTGCTGATCGGCCCTGCCTGGAGCGCTAACAAGAAGCTGGTCTTAAACAGGATGATGCAGAAATTTCGGGAAAATGGAATCTTTCAGGGATGTCAGAGAGCCCCACAAGGTTGACAAATATCGAAAATCATTATATACTACAGTCAATTTGATTTGGACAAAAAAGGAAAAGGACATGAGAGAATAGAACGATGAAAATTAGGAGGAAAAAGAAAATGGCAGCTAGATGTGTAAAGAAAGCAGCAGCTCCTGTAAAGGCAGAGGCTATAAAAACAGAAGCAGTAAAAGCTGAGACTGTAAAGACAGAAGTAAAAGCAGCAGAGGTAAAGGCTGAGCCGGAAAAAGAGGCAGCGCCTGCAGCAGAAGCAGCTCCGAAGAAGGCACCTGCAAGAAAAGCAGCTCCAAAGAAAGAGACTGCAGCAAAGAAAGCACCTGCAAAGAAGGCTGAAAAGGAAACTGAGGCAGCAGTTGTGATCCAGTACGCTGGCAAAGAGATTGCAGCAAAAGAGATCCTTGAGAGAGCAAAAATCGCATTTGCAGACGCAAATCCAGGCGTAAAGATCGAGACCATCGTTCTTTATGTAAAACCGGAAGAAGATGTTGCTTATTATGTAGTAAATGGTATCGGAAACGATGATTACAAGATCGAGTTATAAGGATGATAACGCATGCAGGAGCCGATCAGGCTCCTGTTTTTTATCTCAGTCGGAGGTGGGTCTCCGACTGAGATAAACGCTCCGCGAGGATGCGCAGTGATTCTGATAGGAATATGTCAGCTTCGCTGACCAGAATCACGCGCCAAGTCTCACGGACGTTCGACTTGAATCCTGGAAGTTTTAAAAGGAGAAAGGTGAATGGAGCAGAATAAAGAGACAGAACAGATGGAACGGGAGCTTCCTGGGGCATTCTGTGAAAAGATGCGGAGAATGTTGGGAGAAGAGTATCCTGCGTTTGTAGAAAGCTATGGAAAGTCAAGGGTGCAGGGATTGCGGTTCAACCCGTGGAAAGTGGATTCTGAGATGCACAACGTCCAGATACAGCTTGTTCAGGATGAAAACAGAGACCGGATCGATAAAGTGCAGGAATGCCGGGAAGCGCAGCAGGAGTCGTGGAAAACACAGTTCCACCTCCAGCAGATCCCGTGGGTTCCAAACGGCTATTATTATGACGCAGATACCCGTCCGGGGAAAAGCTCTCTTCATGAAGCTGGCGCATACTATATTCAGGAGCCAAGTGCCATGGCGGTGGCGGAGCTTTTAGGTGTTCTGCCGGGAGAAACGGTTCTGGATCTGTGTGCAGCTCCAGGTGGTAAGTCCACCCAGGTAGCAGGAAAACTCTGTCAGACCGGTTTTTTAGTCAGCAATGAGATCCATCCTGCCCGTGCGAAGATCCTATCCCAGAATATCGAACGGATGGGCGTGGGAAACTGCGTGGTCACCAATGAGGATTCTGGCAGGCTGGTTTCTTATTTTCCAGAGTTTTTTGACAGGATCGTAGTGGATGCCCCGTGTTCTGGTGAGGGAATGTTCCGCAAGGACCAGCAGGCTAGAGAAGAGTGGAGTCCTGATAATGTGAAATTATGCGCTTCTCGCCAGGCAGAGATCCTGGATCGTGCAGCAGCCATGTTAAAACCAGGCGGTTATCTGGTGTATTCTACCTGTACCTTTTCCAGAGAAGAAAATGAGGAGAGTATCCTGGGCTTCTTGGACCGGCATGAGGATTTTGAGGCGGCAGAAACAGAAAGACCTGTTGGCTTTGAAGCATTTACCGAAGGGGAAATCCCGGGCAGTTACCGGATCTGGCCCCATAAAACAGCTGGGGAAGGACATTTTCTGGCATTGGTCCATAAGAAAGGGACGGAAACATCAACAGAGACATTCGCTTACGCAGCTTCTGGAAAATTGTCAGGAAAAGAAAAAAAGAAAGAAAAAAACCGCCAGAGTGGAAAGAAGGGCAGCGACTGGGAACAGCCGTGGCAGGAGTTTGCGAAGGAAACGCTGGTAATGGGACTGGAGCAGTGGCCGATCGCTGGTGGGAGCTTTACCATGTTTGGAGAAGAACTGTATCTGGTTCCGAAACAGATGGTGGATATGAAGGGCCTGAAGGTGATGCGTCCGGGACTGGATCTGGGAACGATAAAGAAGGGGCGGTTTGAGCCCTCCCATGGTCTGGCATTGTTTTTAAAGAAAGAATGGGCCGGACAGTGGATCAACCTGCCATCAGACAGCGAAGAAATTACCAGATATTTAAGAGGAGAAACACTGAATACCGATCAGCTTCCGGGAGAGCGCCATCTGACCGGGAAAAATGGTTGGGTGTTGGTCTGCGTTGACGGCTGCTCTCTGGGATGGAGCAAGAAGGTTGGTATAACTTTGAAAAACCATTATCCGAAAGGATTGCGGAGACCGTAGAAAATTACGGAATCATGGATGGAAGCATGGCTTTCATATCTGCCGGTAGCGGTGCGAGAAAGCACATTTCTTCGCCGCTCAGTGGGTGAAGGAATGTCAGCTTATGAGAGTGAAGCGCCTGCCGTCTGATCAGAGAGAAATCCGGGCAATAAAGGAAATCTCCAGGCAGCGGATGCCCTAAATATTTTAAATGGACCCGGATTTGATGTGTACGTCCGGTTTCGAGCTTTAGGGAGACCAGGGAGCAGTTTGTCACCGGATCGTAAAATACCGATCGGTAGTGGGTGCGGGCAGCTTCGCCACGGTCAAAATCTACACACCGTTCAATGGTGGAACCATCCACGCGGGAGATAGGTGCATCGATCACACCTGATTCCGGGACTTTTCCGGTGGCTACAGCCAGATACTCCCGGTGAATCTGCCGGTTTTTTACCATTTCTGACAAAATCGCAGCGCTTAAGCTGTGGCGTGCCAGGATCAGAAGACCGGTGGTATCCCGGTCCAGACGGTTAATGGCCCGGTAGACGAAAGGTTCTCCATGCTGGGCGCAATACCACGCCATGCCATTGGCTAAGGTATGGTCATAATGTCCCTGCGATGGATGAATGGGAAGCCCAGCTGGTTTATTGATAACGAACAGATCTTCATCCTCATACACGATGTCCAGGGGCATCTGGGTTGGAACGATATTTTCTGAGGTGTCGGTTTCATTAAGGCGGATCGTCAGAATTTCTCCTTCCTTTAACACATGGGTGACGTATACTTTTTCACCGCCGATGGTGATTCCGTCAGGACTCAGTTTTAATTGGATGATCAGATGTTTGGAGTATCCCCTGGAACGGAGAAATTCTTCAATTTTATTTCCGTCCATGTCATGGGTTACTGGATAAGTTAGTTGTTTTTTCATGGAATTTAGTGTATATGTAAATGTAACATTTGACAAGAATAAAAATGAAGAAAAAGGAGAAAACGGATGCTGAACGAAGAACTATATGAAACCCTGGAACGGGAGTTCGAGAAAAACAAGATCGAGGACGCAGTGGAAGATATCCTGTTAGAACTGGCAGAGCTTCTGGCAGATCAGGAGACAACGGGGAAAAAACTGACCTGCCAGTCCAAAGCTGGAAAAGCAAAGTTGCACGCCTGTGGACGATGCGAGGAAGACGGCAGCGTGTATATCGAAACCTTGCGTGTGAATGATCATGAGTATGTGATCGATGATTATTTTTTATAGGCATTTAGATGTTTCGATTTGCCTGCAGCATGATCGACAATGGAATCTTCTTTTAAAAAGCTGGCGCGTTTGATGCTGTCTACTCCGAATTTTTCACGGATGGAGTCGATGGCCCGGTCCATACGCTCCAGCTTTTCGTTTTTCTGATTCTGGAAGAGACTGAGCTGGCAGTAATCTTCTGTGGAAATGTGGCTGGTGCGGACGCCGATCAGACGCACCGGGGTCAGATCCCAGAAATCCCGCAGTAATTTGCACGCATTCTCATAAATGATGGTGGTGGAATCAGTGGGATAAGCCAGGGTAAGCTGATGGGATAGATTACGGAAATTATAATCCCGCAATTCTACACAGATACAGTTGCACTGGACATGGGCCTTACGGAGACGGATACCTATCGTTTCACATAAGGACAATAGCACCTGACAGGCGGTATCATAATCGTCCACATCCCGGGACAGGGTGGTACGGTTGCCATAGCCCTTATTGAGAACCTCTGGAGGCGCTACCGGGTCATCGTCAATACCATTGGCGTAGCGGTAGATCTGGGCAGCATATTTCTCGCCCAGGTGGGCTTTTAAAATCTGTGGATCACAATGGGCCAGGTCTCCGATGGTGTGAATGCCAATGGATTCCATGCGTTTCTGGGCGGAACCTCCCACAAAGAACAGATCCCGGACGGGTAAAGGCCACATTTTCCGTGGAATTTCGGAATTCCAGAGAGTGTGGCAGCGGTCCGGTTTTTCGAAGTCCGAAGCCATCTTGGCTAATAGTTTGTTAGAGGCGATCCCGATATTCACTGTAAAATGCAGCTCTTCCCGGATACGCTCACGGATTTTTCTGGCGGTTTCCATCGGATCGCCGAAGAGGTGGATCGTGGAAGTCATATCCAGAAATGCCTCGTCGATGCTGAACTGCTCAATATCCGGAGTATATTCTTCCAGCAGATGGATTAAGGCATCCGAGCACTGGGAATAAAATTCAAAACGGGATGGGACCAGAACAAGATCCGGGCATTTGCGAAGCGCCTGGGCGACAGGTTCTCCGGTTGTGACGCCATATTTTTTGGCTGGAGTGGACTTGGCCAGAATGATACCGTGACGGGATTTTTGGTCACCGCCAACTGCGGAAGGAATGGTGCGAAGATCCAATGCATCTGGATCTTGGGAAAGGCGATAAACGGACTCCCAGCTTAAAAATGCGGAATTAACGTCAATGTGGAAAATGATCCGTTCCTTCTGCTCCATAGTGCTTTCCTCCTGCTTTTTTTGAATAACGGAATCTTTCGATATCTATTCCAAACCGGCTGTATCAATAAGATTATAAATCCAGTATATCAGAATGTATGTTCGATGTAAAGCATGGATTGCTGTATTTACTTTCCAATTTGTTTTCAAATTTCGCAGTTTTTTCCCCATTGCTGTGAAAGCGTGAAAGGATGATGAATAAAATTGGAAATAAGAGCCATGAAAAGAGAATGATATGGAACAGTGGAAGCGAACTGTGGCTGTCTGGATCATGACAGCTATCTTATTTTGCGGAATTCCCAGACCATTAGCTGCCTGGGGGCAGGAGACGCCAGGAGAACTTCATGCAGGTTTTGCAGTGCTGATCGACGGGGATACCGGGAGAGTTTTGTATGGAAAAAATGAAAAGGAAATCCGGCCGATGGCAAGTACCACCAAGATCATGACCTGTATCCTGGCTCTGGAGTTGGGAAATCTGGATGATGAGGTGACATTTTCTTCTAAGGCAGTTTCCCAGCCGGAGGTCCACCTGGGGGCACAAAAAGGGGAGGCCTTTTCGTTGCGGGATCTATTGTATTCCCTGATGCTGGAATCTCATAACGACACAGCAGTGGCAGTGGCAGAAGCGGTTGGCGGAAGTGTAGAAATGTTTTGTCATATGATGAATGAAAAAGCCAGGGAAATCGGGTGTGAAAATACCTGCTTTTTAACTCCCAATGGGTTGGATCAGACTGTGACAGACGAAAATGGAACCACGCTGCTTCACAGCACAACGGCATCAGACCTTGGCAGGATGATGGCTTACTGCGTGTGGCAGTCCTCGGAAAGAACGGCATTTTTGAAAATTACCAGAACCCAGAATTACAGTTTTTCCAATAAAAGTGGTTCCAGAACTTACAGCTGCTATAATCACAATGCTTATCTGGAACAGGACCCAGAAGCGGTTTCCGGGAAGACAGGTTTTACCGGAGAGGCAGGCTACTGTTACGTGGCAGCAGTAGAAAGTAAAGGAAGACATCTGGTTGCTGCGGTTTTAGGCTGTGGATGGCCGCCTCACAAAACTTATAAATGGAGCGATATCAGGCGATTGTTTGCTTATGGCAGAGAACATTTTCATAAAGAAAGGCTCAGACAGGATATCTGCCTTCCTGAAATCCCGGTGACAGGAGGGATTGCGGCCAGTAAAGATCCATCGGAAAAGGTGTCAGTGGCGTTGAAAACCGGAGAAAATATGAAAAAACCGGAAATACTTTTAGCAGATGGTGAGAAGATCAGAGTGGAGCAGACAATAGAAAAGGTATTGTCCGCTCCGGTAAAGAAGGGGCAGAAGGTGGGAGAGATCACCTACTATGTGGGGGACTGGGCGGCAGAGAAAATCCCTGTAGTGGCGGCTTCTGATGTTCCGTCTTATACATGGTCCTGGTGCCTGGAATGGATGATAAATATTTTTTTCAATAAGTAAATTGTTAATTAAAAAACAAAAAAAAGGAATTTACAACAAAAAACACGAAAAACTGCTTGAAATTTTCTCTTTGTCATTATACAATTAGAATCGGCAGAAATTGGATTTATGGGGCAGATATCTGTGATTGCTACAGGTATTTGTCCTCAAAATATTTAAAAATGGAGGACTGCAAAATGAGTAATTCAGCACAAACTTCAGCAAGCGCCAGAATCAATGGACTGCTTGATGAAAACAGTTTTGTTGAAGTAGGCGCTTATGTAACAGCAAGAAGCACAGACTTTAACATGACAAGCAAGGAAACACCAGCAGACGGTGTTGTTACCGGATACGGTACGATTGAAGGTAACCTTGTTTATGTGTACAGCCAGGACGCTTCCGTTATGGGCGGTTCCATGGGCGAGATGCACGCAAAGAAAATCTCTAACATTTATGCGCTGGCCATGAAGATGGGCGCACCAGTGATCGGACTGGTAGACTGCGCTGGTTTAAGACTTCAGGAGGCTACCGATGCTCTTCACGGCTTTGGTGAGCTGTATATGAACCAGACGATGGCATCCGGTGTGATCCCACAGATCTGTGCAGTATTTGGAACCTGTGGCGGCGGTATGGCAGTTTCTTCTGCAATCGCTGACTTCACATTCATGGAGGAGAAAAAAGCAAAATTATTTGTAAATTCTCCAAACGCAATTGATGACAACTATGTTGAGAAGTGTAACACTGCATCTGCCCAGTTCCAGGCTGAGAAGGCTGGAATGGTAGATTTCATCGGTGATGAGGCTGCTATCTTAGCGGATATCCGTAAGCTGATCACTGTTTTACCAGCAAACAACGAAGAAGACATGTCTTATGAGGAGTGCACCGATGATTTAAACCGTGTATGCTCTGATCTGGCAAACTGTGCAGCAGACGCAGCACTGGCATTATCCAGAATCTCTGATGGCAACTTCTTTATGGAAGTAAAATCCGCATTTGCACCATCTATGGTAACTGGTTTCATCCGTCTGAACGGCAACACCGTTGGATGTGTAGCAAACCGTTCTGTAAGCTACGATGAGAATGGCGAGAAGGCAGCTGAGTATGATGCAGTCCTGACCGCTGATGGATGCAAGAAAGCAGCAGAGTTTGTTTCCTTCTGTGACGCATTCAACATCCCAGTCCTGACTCTGGTTAATGTAAAGGGATACAAAGCAGACCAGTGCAGCGAGAGACATATGGCAAAAGCAGCAGCTTCCCTGACCTACACATTTGCAAACGCAAGCGTTCCGAAGGTAACGGTTATCACAGGCGAAGCTTATGGTACTGCATATCTGACCATGGCAAGCAAGGCAATCGGCGCAGATATCGTTTACGCATGGCCAAACGCTTCTATCGGCATGATGGATTCCAAGTCTGCAGCAAAGATCATGTATGCAGATGAGATCGCAGCTTCTGACAATGCAGTTGCTCTGATCAACGAGAAGGCAGCAGAGTATCAGAACCTGCAGTCCAGCGCAATGGCAGCAGCAAAGAGAGGCTATGTTGATGATATCGTGAATCCAGAGGATACCAGAAAACGTGTGATCGCAGCATTTGATATGTTATTCACAAAGAGAGAGGATCGTCCAGCTAAGAAACATGGTACGGTTTAAGGTGAGGTGACAGGCATATGAAACAGATTAAAAAACAGGTATTATTGGTACTTTGTGTGGTAGCCTGCCTCTTCTCCCTGACTGCATGTGGCAAAACAACTGACGCAGGATCTAGTATTGATCCGATGGCAGAGGAAAGTTTAAAACAGCAGACAGTTACATTATTAGAGCAGATGGTTTCTATCCCGGCAGAGCAGATGACCACGATCATCGAACAGAACAGAAAAGCAGGTTCTGAGGCAGTTGCAGCAGGTCTTGAGACTTATGTAGGACTGGAAGATGATTTGGGCGCATACGTTTCTTCTGGCGAAGGAACTGTAAAAGAAATCGACGACGGCTACGAAGTAACTGTAGATACTGTATTTGAGAAGAGAGCATGTGCATTCTCCATTACCATTACTGAGGATATGACTTCCATTACAGGAATGTCTTTCGCTCCGGTTTATTCCCTGGGTGAGAACATGGAGAAAGCAGCGTTAAATACTCTGATGGGTATGGGAACCGTATTCATCGTGCTGATTTTTATCAGCCTTTTGATCAGCTGCTTTAAGTACATTAGTGTTTTTGAAAATAAGAAGAAAGCGGCAGCACCTGCAGCACCAGCACCAGCACCTGCAGCACCGGCTCCAGTTGCTTTAACAACCGCAGCGCCAGCAGGTACGGATGATGCAGAGATGGAGCGTCTGGCTGTCATGACCGCGATCATCGAGCACAGAAGAAGAACTGCTTCCAGTGACAGCCTGGTAGTGCGTCCAATCAAACGTTCCGCAGGCAATCGTTGGAAAAGATCATAATTTTATTATATTAATCAATTAGGAGGATTCATCATGAAAACTTATACAATTACTGTTAATGGCACTGTTTACTCTGTAACCGTTGAAGAAGGCGCATCCACAGGCGCAGCTCCAGTAGCAGCAGCACCAGTTGCAGCAGCTCCTGCACCAGCAGCAGCACCAGCTCCGGCAGCAGCACCAGCAGGCGCTCAGGGTTCTGTAACGGTTAACGCTCCAATGCCAGGCAAGATCTTAGGCGTAAAAGCAAGCGTAGGACAGGCTGTTAAAAAAGGTGATGTAGTTGTTGTTCTTGAGGCTATGAAGATGGAGAACGAGATCGTAGCACCTCAGGACGGTACCATCGCAAGCATTAATGTAGCAGTTGGCGATTCTGTTGACTCTGGCGCAGTTCTGGCTACATTAAACTAGGAATTACGTGAAGAAACTTTTTGCGTAGATTCCAGATGGAGGGATTGACATGGATTATATTACAAGTACATTGGGAAATCTTCTTCAGCAGACAGCATTTCTGAACCTGACCGGCGGCAATCTGATCATGATCGCTGTAGCCTGTGTGTTCTTATATCTGGCGATTAAAAAAGGATTTGAGCCTTTACTTCTGGTTCCGATCGCGTTTGGTATGCTGTTAGTTAATATCTATCCGGATATTATGGTTGCTCCAGAAGATTCTGCCAACGGTGTAGGCGGACTTCTCCACTATTTCTATATCCTGGATGAGTGGAGTATTCTTCCTTCCCTGATTTTCATGGGCGTAGGCGCTATGACCGACTTCGGTCCGCTGATCGCTAACCCGAAGAGCTTCCTGCTCGGTGCAGCAGCTCAGTTCGGTATTTACAGTGCATATTTCCTGGCTATTTTTATGGGCTTCAACGACAAAGCAGCAGCTGCTATCTCCATCATCGGTGGTGCAGATGGCCCTACTTCCATCTTCCTGGCTGGTAAATTAGGTCAGACAGGTCTGATGGGACCAATCGCTGTTGCAGCTTATTCTTACATGGCTCTGGTTCCGATCATCCAGCCTCCGATCATGAAGGCTCTGACCACTGAGAAAGAGCGTAAGATCAAGATGGCTCAGCTTCGTCCGGTTTCCAAGCTGGAGAAGATTCTGTTCCCGGTCATCGTTACCATCGTTGTATGTCTGATTCTGCCTACCACAGCTCCACTGGTTGGTATGTTGATGTTAGGTAACCTGTTCAAAGAGTCCGGCGTTGTTAAACAGCTGTCTGAGACAGCTTCCAATGCCCTGATGTACATCGTTGTTATTCTGTTAGGTACTTCTGTAGGTGCTACTACCAGTGCAGAGGCATTCTTAAATCTGGATACCATCAAGATCGTTGTTCTGGGTCTGGTTGCTTTCGCAGTTGGTACTGCAGCGGGTGTTCTGTTTGGTAAATTGATGTGCAAGGTTACTGGCGGCAAGGTTAACCCATTAATTGGTTCCGCAGGTGTATCTGCAGTTCCTATGGCTGCCCGTGTATCCCAGAAGGTTGGTTCTGAGGCTGATCCTACCAACTTCCTTCTGATGCACGCAATGGGACCAAACGTAGCTGGTGTTATCGGTACTGCAGTAGCAGCCGGAACATTCATGGCTATCTTTGGTGTGAAATAAACAGAAATAATTTTCGTATAGTATAATCAGGAGGTAATACAATGGCTGAAAATAAAAAACCGGTTAAGATTGTTGAGACCGTCCTTCGTGATGCTCATCAGTCTTTACTTGCAACCAGAATGAGTACTGAGCAGATGCTTCCAATCGTGGACAAGATGGACAAGGTTGGCTACTACGCAGTAGAGTGCTGGGGCGGCGCTACATTCGACGCTTCCCTGCGTTTCTTAAAGGAAGATCCATGGGAGAGACTGAGAAAGTTAAGAGATGGATTTAAGAACACCAAATTACAGATGTTATTCCGTGGACAGAATATTCTGGGATACAACCACTACGCAGATGATGTAGTAGAGTATTTCGTACAGAAATCTGTTGCTAATGGTATCGATATCATCCGTATTTTCGACTGTCTGAACGATCTGCGCAACCTGCAGACTGCAGTAAAGGCAGCAAACAAAGAGAAAGCACACGCTCAGATCGCTCTGTGCTACACATTAGGTGATGCTTATACCCTGGACTACTGGAAAGACATCGCAAAGAGAATTGAGGATATGGGCGCAGATTCTATCTGTATCAAGGATATGGCTGGTCTGTTAACTCCATATGCAGCACAGGAACTGGTAACTGCTCTGAAAGAGTCTACCGAGCTTCCGATCGACCTGCATACCCACTATACCTCTGGTGTTGCTTCCATGACTTACTTAAAGGCAGTAGAGGCTGGCTGCGATATCATCGATACCGCAATGTCTCCACTGGCTCTGGGTACCAGCCAGCCAGCTACTGAGGTTATGGTTGAGACCTTCAAGGGTACACCATATGACACTGGTTTATCCCAGGATAAACTGGCAGAGATTGCTGATTATTTCCAGCCAATCCGTGAGGAAGCATTAAAGAGCGGCCTGTTAAATCCAAAGGTTCTGGGCGTTAATATCAAGACTCTGCGTTATCAGGTACCAGGCGGTATGTTATCCAACCTGGTTAACCAGTTAAAAGAGGCAGGCAAAGAGGATAAATACCAGGCAGTTCTGGAGGAGATCCCGAGAGTAAGAAAAGACTTCGGTGAGCCACCGTTAGTTACTCCATCTTCCCAGATCGTTGGTACTCAGGCAGTTATGAACGTAATCTCCGGCGAGCGTTACAAACTGGTTCCGAAGGAGTCCAAGAAGATCATGCTTGGCGAGTTTGGTCAGACCGTAAAACCTTTCAACCCAGAGGTTCAGAAGAAGATCATCGGCGACGAGACACCGATCACCTGCCGTCCGGCAGATCTGATTCCACCACAGTTACCAGAGTTCGAGAAGGCTTGTGCTCGTTGGAAACAGCAGGATGAGGATGTTCTGTCCTACGCTCTGTTCCCGAAGGTAGCTGAGGAGTTCTTCAAATACAGAGAAGCTCAGCAGACAAAGGTAGATGCAGGCGCTGCAGATACTGCAAATAAGGCATATCCAGTTTAATCATATTATTATGAATCAAACAGGAATGTAGATTGGAAAGGCATTGCCGTTTTTGGCATTGCCTTTCTTTTGCTTTAACGAGTTTTTTATAGGAAGTTCTTTTATGGGGTGCCCTATTTTTAAAATTTTTTTTACAATTTGTAATAAAAATTTGAAGATTTTGTGATTTAGTTGACATGGATGCCTCATTCTCTTTATAATAGAGATTGTGTTATTATTCAACGGCTCTGCGCACCTGCTTGCGCTGTCCGTGAGAAGATGTAGACATGAAGGTAAAAATACCACCAGTAAAGCAGATCTGGAATGGATTTTTGCCCGTAACTATGAAGGTACTGAATAGTTACATAAGAAAAGGTACATATCGGGAGAAAATACATGAAAAAACGAAAAATCAAGCGAGTGATAGCTAGTGCTATGGCTCTGCTTATGATGATAAATGCTCTGCCTGTTACGGATGGCTGGCTTCATCTGATGACCAGTTATGCCAGTACAGCCAGAGTGAATGCGACTAGTCTGAATGTGCGAAGCGGTCCCGGTACCACTTACTCCATTGCTGGAAAGCTGACCAATGGCAAGACGGTCACTGTGCTGGGACAGACAACTGGTTCGGATGGAAAGACATGGAGTCAGATCCGTTTCACAGGAACAGGTGGTGCCGAAATTACAGGGTATGTGCTTTCAACATATTTAAAGAATCCGACGTCATATTCCCACGATGGAGATTTTGAAAACTATTTGACTTCCCAGGGATTTCCAGAAAGTTATAAGGATGGTCTGCGATTGCTTCATGCAGAGTATCCAAACTGGGTATTTACAGCGCAGCACACCAATCTGGATTGGAATACGGTCATTGAAAATGAGAGTGTAGTAGGACGAAATCTGGTGTATACCAGCAGCATTTCCTCCTGGAAGTCCATAGCAGATGGCGCTTATAACTGGGATACCAGTACATGGCCTGGATTTGACAGCAGTTCTTATGTGGCGGCGTCTTCAGATATTATTCAATATTATATGGATCCAAGAAATTTTCTGGATGATAAATATGTGTTCCAGTTTCTGACCCACAGTTATGATTCTTCTGCCCAGACAGCAGAAGGGTTAAAGTCCATGGTGCAGGGAACGTTTTTAAGTGGCAGTACCACGGCAACGGGAACCAGTGGAAGCTCTTATTCTTCAGGAGGACCCGGTGTTAGTGGATCGGCTGGAAGCAGCTCCTCGAATACAAGCCTAACAGGACCAGGAGCGTCCGGAAACTCAAATTCCGGAAGCTCCAACAGTACTAACAGTAGCGGGTCAGGCAGTTCCAGCAGCTCTGGCAGTTCCAATTCCGGTGTCAGTCTGACAGGACCTGGCAGCGGAGCTTCTAATAACAGTTCAACAAGCAGCAGTTCTTCCGGAATCGGGACTTCTGGGAACACAGGCTCTGCCAACAAGTCTAATGTCAGCTTTGAGGCTCCTGGGAAAACTTCAGGCAGTAATTCCAATGTAAAGCTGGAAGGTCCAAGCGCTTCTATTAGTAAAAAAGAGGCGGATCGTGTGACTACGGTTGCTCCGGGAATGTCAGATGGACCAGGTGGAGGTTCTGATTCCAGCAGCTCTTCATCGGATAATAGCAATGTTGGGCCTGGATACAGCTCTGCAGTAAGCAATACGGAGACAACCACTGCGTCTTATGTAGATATTTTGATGAATGCAGCGTCGAAATCCGGCGTAAATCCCTATGTGCTGGCGGCCATGATTCTGCAGGAACAGGGAACGAACGGAACTGGTAAATGCATTTCTGGTACCGTAGCAGGCTATCAGGGGTATTATAACTTCTTTAATATTGAAGCTTATCAGTCTGGTTCTATGGATGCCATTTCCAGAGGACTTTGGTATGCGTCCCAGTCCGGCAGTTATGAGAGACCATGGAACAGCCGTGACCGGGCGATTATCGGTGGCGCAACGTATTATGGAACGAATTATGTGAAGGTAGGACAAGATACATTTTATTTAAAGAAATTTAATGTACAGGGAAGCAACCTGTATAAGCATCAGTATATGACCAATATTCAGGCGGCAGCCGCTGAAGGGGCGAAGCTGGCAGAGGCATATGGAACTGCCTTAAAACAGTCTTCCCTGGAATTTAAGATTCCGGTTTACAATCATATGCCATCTACGGCCTGTGCAAAGCCTGTTACGGATGGAAGCCCGAATAATAAGCTGTCTGGACTGGGTGTTGATGGATTTGCTTTAACACCAACCTTCAGCCGTGATGTGACTTCTTACGATCTGATCGTTAACCCATCTGTAACAGAAGTGACGGTCAATGCAGTTCCACTGTCCTCTACAGCATCGATCAGCGGTACAGGAACGATCCAGCTGCAGAGCGGAAACAATGAGATCACCATTTCCGTCAAAGCACAGAATGGAACAGTAAGAGAGTATCAGATCCATGTGGTGCGTCAGGATAATGGACCAACCCATAATAGTGCCCTGGGTTCTGGAATCAGCGGAAGCGGTTCTTTGGGAAGCAGTTCTTCCAACAACAATTATGGTCCAGGATATAGCTCTGCCTCTTCCAATAACCAGACGGTTTCTTCCGGTTCTGACAGCACAACTGGACCAGGAGCATCAGGAAGTGGAAACAGCGCTTCTGGAAGTGATCCGTCTTCTACAGGACCAGGAACCTCCACGGGAACCAGCCAGGGAGAAAATACAGGCGGCCCTGGTGGAAGCAATGTGACTATTGTGCGGTAGTAACTATTCAGTAGGTCTGCGCACATGCTGCGCTGACCGTAAGAACACATAGGCTAGAAAGCAAAAATCCCATCAGCGAAGCTGATATGGAATGGATTTTTGCACGTAACTATGAAGGTACTGAATAGTTACGTGCGGTAATACCTGAAGGGGATTGCTGTATGGAAAAATAAGCGGTCATGGGTAATGAGCATGACCGCGTAAAGAAACAGGAGATACCATGAAAAAAGAGATGAAACGTTATTTTGCCAGTATGGCATTGACGGCAGCGATGACAGCTGCCATGTCATTTCCGGCGTTTGCAGCAAGAATCGCATTTTCCGATCCTTCTGGCAATGTAGGAGATGAAATTACGGTAAATATGAAAATTACCGGCAGTGATGGAGAAACCATCAATTCTTCTGATGTGATGCTTTCTTACGATTCTTCTGCCCTGGAGTTTGTCAGCGGAACAGGTGCCACAGGCGGCGCCGGATCTTTGCGGGTTGTGGGAAATGCAGATACAACCGGAGCAACAGAGTTAAGCTTTGCACTGAAATTCAAGGCATTAAAAGCAGGAAATTCCCAGATCAAAGTCAGCACCCAGGAAGTGTATGACAAAGATGGTCAGACGGTGAATATTGACCGGGAAGGCAGTTCGGCGGTTACGATCGCAGGCGCGGCAGGGGCTTCTTCTGAAGCAGGACTGTCAGATCTGCAGATTTCCCCAGGAAGTCTGTCGCCATCCTTTTCTGCCGATGTGACGGAGTATACGGCAACTGTTGGCAGCGATACAGATAAGATTACGGTAAGTGCAGCATCTGCAGATGCACAGGCATCCGTTTCTGTTACAGGTAATGAAAACCTTCAGTTAGGTGATAATGAGATCGTGTGTACGGTTACAGCGGCAGATGGCCAGACTGTAAAAACATATACCATTCATGTAACTAAGGTGGAAGGAGCGGTGTCCGATAGCCAGACCCAGGAGGAAGGTGTGCAGTTAAAGACGCCAGAACGTCTGATTACGGTACTTCCAGCTTCGGAGGGACTGGATATTCCAGAGGGATTTACCTCCTGCGAGGTGAGCATTGATGGACATGATGTGCAGGGCTGGATCTGGGAAGAAGACCAGAATCCAAGCTATTGCGTATTTTATGCCATGAATGAGAACGGCGAGAAAGACTTCTACCGTTATGATCTGACAGAGAAAACATTGCAGCGCTATTTCCGTGATCCTGCATCTGGAACAGCATCGGATGGTCAGGGCGCGACAGTAGATGAGTATAATTCACTTCTGAAAGATTACAATATGCGGTTCTGGATCATTATTGGTCTCATTGCGCTGTCGGTGATCCTCTTGATCGTCATCATTGTGCTGGTAGCGACCAGGGGACCAAAAGATGATTTCTATGAGCGCCGGGATGACGGAGACGATTATCCGCACAAGGCGGCTAAAGAAAAGAGAGAAAAAGCCTCCAGACGTCTTTCCAGAGAGGAAAAATATCTTGCGGACCTGGAAGAAGAGGAAGATGAATACCAGGGTGATGAGCTGGATCATGATGAATCCGCAGTAGAGACGGATCAGCAGGCTTGCAGAAGACCAGAGGTAAGACAGGAACGCCAGCAGCCAGCTCAGGGCCGGAGCCGTCAGAGAACGATGACGCAGCCAGCACAGAATACAAGGACAGAACGTCCGGTATCCGCATCACAGAATTTTATGTCTGATACCCGGTATATGGAGCCGGTTAAACGGACCCAGAAACCAGCACCGGCGCCAGCAGCAAAGCCGGAGAATCAGGATGATGACCTGGAGTTTGTAGATCTGGATTTATAATTTCAAAGATACCAGAGTCAAAAGCATATAAGCAAAGGATGAGAGGCTGTCAGGAGTGATGGCCTCTTGTTATATCAGGAAAAGTCCTGTAGTATTGGAGAAGCCTGCTGTCAGGATATTACGGGGCATATGGTTTTCGACTTGACGAAATTACCATTATGTTATATGATAGCTATAACAGGTATAACGAAAGATGGTGAAAGTATGATTTTAAGGATTGATTTCAACAGTGATGAGGCCTTGTATATCCAGCTTCGCAACCAGATCATCATGGGGATTGCGACTGGAGAATTAAGGGAAGGGGATGCGCTTCCTTCCGTGCGGCAGCTGGCTGATCATATCAGCATTAACATGCATACGGTAAATAAAGCATATTCTGTGCTGCGTCAGGAAGGGTTTGTGAAGCTGGACCGGAGAAAGGGTGCAGTGGTGTCCTTAGAGGCAGATAAAGAACGGGTTATGGATGAAATGCGGGAAGAGATTGCCGTAGCGTTGGCTAAGGGTATCTGTAAGGGCGTTCAACGGGAAGAGGTTCACCGTCTCGTGGATGAGATGTATGACGTGATCGCAGGACTTGAGGGCTCGGAAACATAACGGTATCGGTGAGGGACCGAACAGATTGGTAATAGTGCTTATCGGGTTGGCGGGAGTTTTTTGCTGACCATAAGAAAGGATTGATTTTATGTTATGTGAGAGATGTAAGATCCGGGAAGCAAGTATTCAATATATGGAAGTCATCAATGGTGTGCGGACGGAGCATCATTTCTGTACCCAGTGTGCCAAAGAGATGGATTTTGGCGCTTATTCCGCAATTTTTGATGGAGAGTTTCCTCTGGCGAAGCTGATCTCCGGACTTCTGGGCGGTGAGGAGCCGGAGGAAAAGGACGGCAAGTTCCAGCAGGTAGTATGTCCGACATGCGGCATGACCTATGAGAAATTTGTGGAGAACAGCTGTTTTGGCTGTGCGGATTGCTATAGTGTGTTTGATCTTCTGATCCGGGACAATATAAAGCAATTACAGGGCAGTGACTGTCATAAGGGCAAACACCCGAAGATCCGTCCGGCTGGAGAAGTCCATCAGACGGAAGACACCATGGTGGTGGATGCCCAGGCACAGAAGGTACTGCACCGGGATGAGAGGACGGAGGAGATTCGCAGCCTGGAGAAAAAATTAAAGACAGCGGTGGCCAGCGAGGACTATGAGATGGCAGCACGGTACCGTGACCGGATCCGCGCCTTAAGAGAGGGGACGAAGACAGATGCTTAAGTGGTATGAGCAGGAATGCGAAAAAGAGCAGAATATCATTGCCAGCCGGGTACGTTTTGCCCGGAACTGGAATGAATATGTATTTCCGTCCAGACTTTCTGAAAAAGATGGCAGGGAGATGGTAAGAAGGCTGGATGAGGGCCTGACAGATTTAAGCGAAATTGACGGGCGGTATTATGAAGCTGTGATGCTGGAGGATTTGGATGAGCTGGAACGCCAGGTTTTGGCAGACCGCAGAGTGATCAATCGGGCTTCCATAAAGAAAAAAGGACCGGCAGAACTGATTCTTTCTGCCCAGGAAGACATTTCTGTTTTGCTAAATGGAACCGATCATATCCGTATTCAGGCGATAAGGCCAGGGATGGATCTGAGTGCTGCCCTGAAGGATGCAGATCAGATCGATGATTATGTGGATGAACGGTTTTCTTATGCGTTTGATGAAAAATATGGTTACCTGACCTCGTATCCGACCAATGTGGGAACCGGTATGCGGGCGTCGGTGCTGATCCATCTTCCGAGCCTTTCCCTGGGAAAGAAATTCCAGGCCATGCTGGGGGATATGGGACGTTTTGGCGTGTCAGTCCGAGGTGTGTATGGTGAAGGCAGAGAAAATTATGGCTCCATTTATGAAGTGTCTAATGTGAAGACTCTGGGGCAGACGGAGCGGGAACTGGCAGAACTGGTTTGTAAGGTTGCGTTACAGCTGAATGACCAGGAGAACCAGGTGCGTCAGATGACCTTGGAAAATCACCGCCTGGAGCGGGAGGACGAGGTTTTTAAATCTTATGGTGTATTAAAATACGCCAGAAAGCTTTCTATGAAGGAGGCCATGACTTATTTATCCCATCTGCGGGCAGGCATTTGTGACGGTGTGATGGCCTTAGACGGGGCGTGTCCGGTCTATGGTCTGATTCTGGGTATCCAGAATGCGAATCTGATGAAGATTGCAGATCACCCATTAGATAAAGATGAATTAGATGGAGTGCGGGCCAGCTATATACGCAACCATCTTCCAGATATAAAACAAGCATAAAACAAGCATAAAACAAGTATGGCGGTTTCACGGGCTGATGTATGACAGACATGAATTGTGGAAACCGTTACAGACCAGGAGGAAATTTGCATGATCGATCGTTTTACAGAGAAGGCCAAGGATGCCATCGGGCTGGCAGCAGATGCTGCAGAGTCCTTAGGGCATCACTATGTGGGCACGGAACATTTGCTCATTGGCCTGATCCAGGAAGGAACCGGTGTGGCAGCCAGGGTCCTGGATGAATGTGGTGTGAAAGAGGATAAGGTAGTCGAACTGATCAGCGAACTGATCAGCCCGAATAATGGGGTTGGAACTGCTGAACGCAGCACTTATACGCCGGGAGCCAGAAAGGTCATTGAAAACAGTTACCGGGAGGCGGTGCGGTTTAAGGCACCATTGATCGGTACAGAGCATATCCTGATCGCCATGATCAAGGAAAATGACTGTGTGGCTTCCAGATTGTTGAACACCATGGGCGTCAGCATCCAGAAATTGTATCTGGATCTGTTAAATGCCATGGGTGAGGACGTATCTGCCGGAGGAAAGGAAGAATTCCAGCAGTCAGCGAGAGCAAAGGGAAAAGGAACTCCAACCCTTGACAGCTACAGCCGTGACCTGACGGCACTGGCAAGAGATGGGAAGCTGGATCCGGTGATCGGAAGAGAGCAGGAGATTCAGCGGGTGATCCAGATCCTGAGCCGCAGGACTAAGAACAATCCGTGTCTCATCGGAGAACCAGGTGTTGGTAAGACAGCAGTAGTTGAGGGGCTGGCTCAGCGGATCGCTGCCGGAGATGTACCAGAGACCATTGCCCAGAAGCGGGTCATGACACTGGATCTGTCCGGTATGGTGGCGGGCTCCAAGTACCGTGGAGAATTTGAAGAGCGGATCAAAAAGGTATTGTCTGAGGTTATGGATGATGGCCAGGTACTGTTATTTATTGATGAGATCCATACGATCATCGGTGCTGGCGGCGCAGAAGGAGCTATTGATGCCTCCAATATTTTAAAGCCATCCCTGGCTAGAGGCGAACTGCAGTTAATTGGAGCTACCACGCTGGAGGAATACCGGAAATATATTGAGAAAGACACGGCTTTAGAACGTCGTTTCCAGCCGGTGACGATAGAAGAACCATCTGAGGATGAGTCTTATGAGATTTTAAAGGGCTTACGAGGCCGGTATGAGGAGCATCATAAGGTAACTATTACGGATGAGGCTCTGCGGGCTGCTGTGAGATTATCTGCCCGTTACATCAATGACCGCTTTTTACCGGATAAGGCAATTGATCTGATTGATGAGGCTTCTTCTAAGATCCGCCTTTCCGGCTATATGGAGCCCGAGGAGATCAAGACTCTGGAGAAGGATATTGAAGCTTTAGAGCGCCAGAAGGAAAATGCCATTAAGGCAGAGGCTTACGAGAAAGCTGGAGACATTAAGAAAAAACAAGCAAAAAAACAGGAAAAGATCGACAAAATCCGTGAAAAATGGAAAAAAGAGCGGAATCAAAAAAATCTTGTTGTCGGCGAAAATGAGATTGCAGATGTAGTATCTGGTTGGACCAAGATCCCGGTGCGGAAACTGGAAGAGGAGGAATCTGAGAGGCTTCAGAAGCTGGAGGAGATCCTTCATAAGCGTGTGGTAGGACAGGAAGAGGCAGTGACTGCTATTTCTAAAGCTATCCGCAGAGGCCGTGTGGGGTTAAAGGATCCAAAACGTCCGATTGGCTCTTTCTTGTTTTTAGGCCCGACAGGTGTTGGCAAGACGGAGCTGTGTAAGGCTCTGGCAGAGGCCATGTTCGGTACGGAAAACGCCCTGATCCGGGTTGATATGTCGGAATATATGGAGAAACACAGCGTTTCCAAGATGATCGGTTCCCCGCCAGGATATGTAGGATATGAAGAGGGCGGCCAGTTAAGTGAGAAGGTCCGCAGAAACCCATATTCCGTGATCTTATTTGATGAGATTGAAAAAGCCCATCCAGATGTGTTTAATATCCTGCTTCAGGTACTGGATGACGGTCATATCACTGATGCGCAGGGAAGAAAGATCGATTTCAAGAATACGATCCTCATTATGACTTCAAACGCAGGCGCAGAGAACATCATCGCTCCAAAGCGTCTTGGATTTACGTCTGTGGATGACGAGAAAGAAAAATACCGTTTTATGAAAGACCGGGTGATGGATGAGGTAAAACGGATCTTCAAGCCAGAATTTTTGAATCGTATTGACGAGATCATCGTGTTCCATCCGCTGAACAAGGATAACATGAAGGAGATTGTTTCGATTATGCTGTCTGTGATCAATAAGAGGGCGATGCAGCAGATGGGAATTGAGCTGGATGTGGATGAGAGCGGTAAGGAATATCTGATTGATAAGGGCTATGATGAGAAATACGGAGCCCGTCCGCTGCGCCGCGCCATCCAGAGTCTGTTGGAGGACAGTCTGGCAGAAAAGATCTTAGATGGAACAGTCAAAGAGGGAGAACGGGTGCTGGTTTCCAAAGGGGAGAATGGACTTAGCTTTGAAACGAAAAAAACCACTGGCAAAGTGGAAGAAGTTCGTGTATAATTCAGATATCAATACTCTAGGAGGAAGTAAGACATGCCGGTAATCGAAGAATTAATCCGCACAGAAAGAGACGGAAGCATCAGTTTTGGTAATTATAAACTGGATAAGAAAGCAAAATTAGAGAATTTTGAACATAAGGGCGATTTATATAAAGTAAAAACCTATCATGAAATTACCAAACTGGAGAGAAATGGAATGTTTGTCTATGAGTCTGTTCCTGGAACAGCTGTAGAGCATTTTGTTGCAGAGGACTGGGGTGTAGAATTCCTGGTGGAAAGCGCTGAGGATGTACAGATTACGGTTCAGTTAGAAGATGATACCGAGTATGAGGTATTTGTGGATGATGTGGCCGTTGGCGGTATGAAAACCAACATGAGCGGTAAATTAAACTGCAGTGTGGAGCTGAATGAAGGCGTGACTGCAAAGGTTAAGATCGTTAAGAGATAATTGATTATACGAAAGAAAAGGGGAAGGAGGAGATCCTTCCCCTTTTTACGCAGATCATGATCCAGGGTACATGCTTGCGTTTAGGAGGAAGAAAATCGATGGCAAAGGCAAAGACGACTGCATTTTTTTGTAAAGAATGCGGCTATGAATCAGCAAAATGGATGGGACAGTGCCCGGCGTGTAAGGAGTGGAATACCTTCGTGGAGGAACCCATTGTAAAAAAGGAGTCCTCTCCTTCTGGGAAAATACGCCTGACAGAACGGAGAAAGCCGGTAGCGTTGTCAGAAATCTCCATAGAAGAAAAAGACCGGGTCTCCACCGGATACCGGGAGTTAGACCGGGTGCTGGGCGGAGGCGTGGTGGGCGGCTCATTGGTGCTGGTAGGAGGCGATCCGGGTATTGGTAAATCCACACTTCTTTTGCAGGTCTGCCGGAATCTGGCGGCAAATGGGCAGAAGGTATTGTATATTTCTGGTGAGGAATCCCTAAAGCAGATTAAACTCCGTGCCAATCGGATCGGCGCTGTCACCGGACAGCTGTTATTTTTATGCGAGACCAGCCTGGAGACCATTCAGGAAACCATTCGGGAGACAAAGCCGGATGTGGTGATCATCGACTCAATCCAGACCATGTTCCGGGAAGAAATTGCCTCGGCGCCTGGAAGTGTCAGTCAGGTGCGGGAGTCTACGAATCTGTTGATGCAGATTGCAAAAGGCGAAGGAATCACCATTTTCATCGTCGGTCATGTGACAAAAGAGGGAGTAGTGGCTGGACCGAGAGTGCTGGAGCATATGGTAGATACGGTGTTGTATTTTGAGGGAGACCGCCATGCTTCTTACCGGATCCTGCGGGGGGTTAAGAACCGTTTTGGTTCTACCAATGAGATCGGCGTTTTCGAGATGCGGGAGCAGGGCCTGGTAGAAGTGGAAAATCCTTCAGAATTTATGCTGGATGGACGTCCGGAGGATGCGTCTGGAGCCGTTGTGGCCTGTGCCATGGAGGGAACCCGTCCGATCCTGCTGGAAGTGCAGGCCCTGGTAGCCCAGACAAATCTGGGAATTCCAAGAAGAACTGCAGCAGGAACCGACTACAACCGCGTGAACCTTTTGATGGCTGTCCTGGAGCGGCGCTGCCATTATGAGATGGGCCGTTACGATGCTTATGTCAACATCGCCGGTGGTATGAAGATGAACGAACCCGCTCTGGATCTAGCTATTGTGATGGCTCTGGTATCCAGTTTAAAGGACCGTCCGGTCAGCCCTAAAACGATTGTATTTGGAGAGGTAGGATTGTCTGGAGAGGTGAGAGCGGTTTCTATGACAGAACAGAGAGTGAATGAGGCGATCAAGCTGGGATTTGATACCTGTATTCTGCCACAGATCTGTCTGGAGAAAATAAAGAAGAATGATAAGATCCGGCTGATCGGGGTGCGGAGCGTGCGAGAAGCTATTGGAATCTTGTGATACCCGGGGGCAAATGATTTTTTGCCCCCTGCATATCAATCAATATGTTTTTGTAACGATTCATTACCTTCATAGTTATGAGCAAAAATCCATTCCAGATCGGCTTCGCTAAGGATCACACTGCGGCGGAGTGGAAGAGTGTCGCGAAAGCGACCTGCCGCAGGCGGAGAATCCTGAAAGCAGGATTCTTTTTCAGATAAACACAAAAAATGCCGTAAAACCTAAGCTTTACGGCACTTTTGAAGCAGGGGAAGAGGGGCTCGAACCCCCAATATAACTCGAAAAACCGCATAAAATAAGGAGGTTTCAGCACATCATCCGTAGTTGTAAACACTTTTGTAAACATATCTGTAAACATTTTTGAATTTTATAACGTATAAAAAGTAATTGAACTGTATAAAAATACCATACATAAAGGAGGTAGTCCCCCACACATAAACCGTAAAAAGTATATTTAGGACATCTGAATAAGTCTATGAGTGCATAATCATTCATAGGCTTATTTTAGTGCCTTAAATTCATAGGTGAGGAACTTTGCCGACTAATACCTAAAGATCGAATATGGGCATCTGGTGAGCCTACAGAGGGTATTCTGGACGGCAGGAATCATAAAAAGTAAAGGAGTATAAGATATGACAGTAAAACAATTTATCAGAAAAGTAGCAAGAGACAATGGGTTATATGTGTACCAGGTAGAGCAGTGTCTTTACGCAATATTTGATGGAATCAACGAAGTCCTGGAAAGTGGAGATGATATTAACTTTATACGATTTGGACATTTCCTTACGGCTGATATGGAAGGACATAAATGCGTTTTAAAGGGTGAAGAGATTATGACTAAACCTTATACAAAGATTATTTTTAGACCGAGTGCAAAGTTGAAGTCCAGCGTAAATAATAAACAAGTGGAAGATAAGGAAAATGAGGAGTAAAGAAGCATTATCATTTCAGTATGAAGATTTCATTTTTATCACTCTAAAATCACGTCTACACTGTTGTTTAATCACAATCTGTACCTAAATCCCATTATCGTATACCTTATCGCCGGAAAATAAGTGGAAAAATTGAAATCATGCTGAAATGCCGTGTGTACTGTGATTTGATGGAATATAAGTGAAAAATAATAATGTTCAAATTTTACAAAATTACAATAAAAATGAACAAAAAACTATATATTTAGAGGTATCGTTAGCATGATGATGGGGAACGTGTATAAAGAAATATGCCAAGGTGAAAATTGGATTTTGAAAGTGTCAGAGTCTCTTATTGTTGTAAAACTGTAAGTAAATCGAATTTTTGGCGAAAAGATCTTATCGTAAAAATGAACTTGTTCGTATATACGAATGATATATTTGCCATTAACCTAACATCATTTCCATAATTCATAAGTCGGATTTACCGACTTTTGAATATCCAAAGAAGGAATGACAACTTGGCATACCTACTCAGCTTCAAGACTTTTCACTATCCAATTTGGGGATACCTACCACTTGCACCCGCATTTTCTACACTTCCAGCTTTTGCCCGCATCGCTCATAGCGCCGAATACACCGAATGCAGCAGTTTTCGCCACCTTTGTACCGGCAGAAATTTTAGTCACATCAACTGATCCGCAGGTCGGACACTTCGGCAACGAAGGCATACCATGTTGCATTGCGTAAGAAGCAATATTTTCCGCTTCTGATTTAGGAATGCCTTGTGCTTCTGCTTCGTGGACAAATTCAAAATATTTGTTCATATAGGCTAAGTTGGTGGCTTCACGTTGGCGGCGCTGCTCACGCTTCTCTTCATCCCATTTAATTCTTTGTTGGATTTGATATTCTTTCCGCATAGCCAAGCAATCTGGATTCATTTTATCATGCGTAATTTTTTCTTCAATATATTTCCGACGCTGTTCTTCATTCATGTTCCAAAGTTTATGCCCTAATAAAAAATTTGGACGCATTAATTCTGAACTACAAGCTGGACAGTTATTATTTTGATTCAGAATACTAAACCATCCACAATGTACACATAACTGTTCTACCCTCATATGACCTCCTTTTTTAGTTTAATTTTATCATAATAGAAATAAAATACAAGTCTTCAAACAACTTGCAGAAAATATAGTACGATATTCAATTCATTTGACAATAAAGATAAAATAACTGAACGGTTAGGAATTTTAGGTAGATCATTTGATGATATTTATAAATCTATCAACCGCAGAAAAGAGGATATAAATAAATTAGTAGCATCAGGTGATGTTTCAGATAAGAAACAAGCATCCGCCCAAGTTCCAGGTTATCTGTCCTACATTTTCTCACCACGGACTTCCACACTCGTCAAAGAGTTTGAAGAATTCAAACAGAAAATGTCAGAAACCGGAATGTCTGCGAAGGATCTTGCGAAAGAAATGGGCGATGATCTCAGCGGCGAGATTAAGACGTATATTAAAACGTGTGAGAATGGCATTTGGATCATAGGGTTACCCCAAAACAGGGCAACCATGAACTGGCTTTTGGCAAATTTGTCGAACCTTCTTCTATAATATTTTCCGATCCCTGACGACCTAGATTAAATCTAGCCCGTTCAAAATTCTCTAAATACAAGCGTATAAAATCTACCTTATTAATTTTCGTAACCGGAATTTTAGTTAAAGGAAGCCATGATAATCAAAACGAAAACATTTCGTCTTGTCAAGGAAATCAAAATAATGGTGTCTCCGAAAGTTTCGGATTCACCAAAGTGGAATAAAATGTAGGGTACAAAACATCCCCCACAATCTTGCGGAGGTGAAGATTCCAAATCATCCATTATGGAGTAGTTGGAAAATTCCATAAAAGGAAGTCACGAAACGTGACACCCTTTGCCGCACAAAAAAGGACGCTTGATTTCTCAAACGCCCTGTTGTATAATCAATACAGAAGTAAATCGGATACAAAGTCCGATTTGCCCTCAGTTAAATAATACTATAAAGAATAGCATCCTTCACATTGAGCCGTAGGGGATGCTATTTCTTTTTATCTAAATGATTGTCTATGTAAGACAGAGCCGCAAAAACTACCAACAACAAAGTAAGAACTTCCATTGTGTTCATAGGGCATCACCCTCCTTTGCAGACTAGAGGGCATCAGATAATCGGAACATCGCATCCGTTCTGTATGATTCTACGAGAATATCTTATCATAAAACGAACATCAGTTCAACCAATTCTGGAAGACTTTCCCCACAGATCAATTAAATGAAAAGAGATAGATCCATAGCGCAATTTTGCGTTTTATTCATATTATAGGGCTACGGTAAAACACCGTATCCTCAGAGCAGTGGTAACTGACGGTGTAAATGCCAACAACAGATGGAGAATGATATATGTGGGAGAAAGCATTTATGGAAGAGATAAAACCGTGAGTTAACGATGGTTTTAAGTATCTCTTTTAGTAATGTATCTCTTGTAGTAGCAGTATCAAAATCGACAAATTCATGTCGGTTTTATTCTACTGGACCACATAGAAGTGACAAAATCATGTCACTTTTGAAACTTAGGACAAATGGAGGAATGAAATTTATGCAGGCAACAGTTGTTATTTGTAGTGCAAAGCTGGCACGAAAATTATTGAAGGCTGGATATAGTATTGTAGACATCAAACCAGATAAGGGTGATTTAGAAGGAAAGCGGAGCGTATTCGTGTTCAGAAATGATGATGGACTAATAGAAAAAATGGTTGAGTATCAGAAAGCAACTGTGTAACACGGTTAAATATTGGTTTTTTGACTCAGAAAGCGGAATGAAAAAAGCACAAAAAAGGAGCATTTTATAATGAAGTTATTTTTAAGTAAAGAAATATTGACAACCGACAAAGAAACTGCTGTATTGGCGGTACTTAACGGGATGTACAGTAATAAACAGGAACAACTTTTTGTATCAGTGACATTTATAGGATACGCTATGTGCGGTTGCTTCCTTAAATCAGAAAAGCGGCAGGAACGCACAATACTAGAGGGCATTCGTGAAGCATTAAGGGGTCTGGCAGAAAAGAATATTATAGAAATCCTGGATCAAGATAAGGATAATTACGTTTTATCCAGTAAGGGATTAGAGATTGATACATCGAAAGAAAATTTTACCGTTGTCGAATTATGGGAATTGCAGAAAATATTCCAAAATACCAATAAACCATTTGGCGTTTTTGAATTCTTCTCAATGCTAATTGGCACAATTAATAATAAGACAAAAGAGTGGCATATGTCCCAGGACGAGATGGTGGAATATTGGAAATATGGGAAAGAAACGATCAATACTTATCTGCAAAAATTGGAAGAATTAGAACTGATCTATGTTTATAGGCACAAGCGGCGCAGAGCAGATGGAACCTACTATAAACTCAATAATTCTTATGGAAGATATGAGGATAGAAAACAAGTTATTTCTGCAGCGTTGGAATATTCTGAAACGGTTGAAACGTCTGAGTTTATTGAAAAGGTCGATAGGCGATCCATAAAGCTACGATATAATTCCTATTGTAATGGATCACAAAAGTATATGGAGAATCCAGAAGAAACCGTATCTCTGTATCAAGAGTGTATAAAATACAATAAATCTTTAAAGATAAAGCCGATAGATGGCACGTATGACGGCCAATATAAGCAAAGCGGAGAACTGGATTTATCAGTTTTTCCGGAGAATATCATCAAATTGGATTTAGAAAACGAAGATAACTGGGGCGAACCAGATCATATAGCTTAACCCTGGCGGCGAAAAGCGTACAGTCAGTGTTGGCAAAAATTGGAAGACATATACCGAAAAATATATGGGTATTTCCTGATTGGCGGGAAGTAAATAAATGCCAATATCAGAAGCGGTGGGCGAGTCCTGCTGCTTTTTTGATTTATAGAAATTGGAGGAACATGAATATTGAAACTAAAGTATGTAAAAAATGCGGAAGAGAACTTCCGGTAACAAAATTTAAGAAAATCTATGGCAAGAACTGGGCAACAACTTGTAACGATTGTGTTGTAGCGGCCAGAATGAAAACCTGTTACGAAAATGGATTAAAGTTGTACCAGTTGGATGAATCTATGTGGATTCCCAGAAAATATAAGAAGATAAACCAGAGCCAGATTTTGCGAAAATCCATATCTGGAATTGACCATATCGCCAGAGATGAAAAGTTTGTGCGCCTGTTGGATTACAAGGATTCCTGGGTTTCCAACTACGGAAGAATTATTGTAAAAGACCAGGATAATTATGTGTTGGCGAAAGGATCTTATTCCAAAGCGGACAAAGAGATGTACTATACTCTTCAAAGAAACGTGTACATTAAGGGTAAAAAGGAATGGGGATATAAGAAAGAGCGGGTATCTGCCGGTAGTCTTGTGGTTAAAATGTTTATTGTCAATTATGACATGAAGAGCAACACCATGATTTGGCACGAAAATAATGATAGGAAGGATAACTATTATAAGCATCTGTATCCAGTCACAGAACTGCAGTATGGGACGATTAAGGATTTATATGATAAGAATGGAACAGTCACAGAAGATCAGATTATGGCGATTGTGAACGCCGTAGAATATAAGGCCGAAAGCTGGAATCCGTGGTATTTTAGGAGAAGTTATGAGGGCATCGGTTATCTGGGAACCGGCGATGTAGATTGTACTTCTGACTCTTATATTCGATGGTATAACATGATCCAGAGATGCTATAACCGGAACGTGCAGAGAATGAAGCCATATTATAAGGGGAAAACTGTCTGCGAAGAATGGCACAATTACCAGAACTTTAAAATCTGGTATGATGAACATTTTATTCCCGGTTCTAAGGTGGATCTGGACAAAGATTTGCTGTGTAAGAAGAGCAATACTTACGGACCAGAAACGTGTGTATTTATCACGCATTTTCTGAATACCGTGTTCGAGGATCGAGGTATGAAAACTAAAATTGCTAAGACTGATGATGGCAAATTTACGGTTTCCGTGACTATATTGAATAAAAAGGTTGATCTTGGAACATTTGAATCAGAAGAGGAAGCGAAGAAAGGCTTGATTGATGGGAAAATCCAGTACATCAATGATCTTGCGGAAAAATGTAGGGGCAAGGTTCCAGACTGCGTTTACCAGGGCATGAAGAATTGGAATATGGCTGCTGCCAGTTGAAGCAACTTGAAATTGGAAATGCAACTTCATTGTACTTGCGTACTTTATATGATGATGGTAAAATTAAGGACATTGAACAGTTTAAGGAGGTGCTGGAGAATGTGCTATCTAGTGGCGAAACGTTTTGATAGAATTGGAAGTGTTGCGTTGAGAACACGCCATGGAAAAAAATTAGTAACATTTACAAAAGAAGTAGATCAGAGATTTGCTGGCAAAAATATTCAGTTAGTAACAATAAGTAAACCAAAAGCATACAATGAATACGCACCTTATAAAATGGTCGATTCAGAAGATGAATTTATAAAACAGATTGCGGAAATGTAATAAAATCATGAATAGGCATATCAGATGGGAGAAATCCTGTTTGGTATGCCTATTTTTTTACGTCTTGTATTATAATGGCTGATCTTGGTCTGATGGCACGTACTGGGCAATGTCTTCCAGGCGGCAGTCCAGAATCCGGCAGAGATCATTGAGTTTTTTAGTGGAAACATCCTTATTATGCTTCAACCGATGAAGTGTGCTATGCGACAGGTGATGCTTGGTAGTCAATGTATACCAGTTCTCTTCTGATTTCTCAAGAGTTTCCCAGAAAGGGGAATAGTCAATCATCGTAGCACCTCCATTCATTAGCGTATGAATTTAGTGTACAGTCTATTCTTTTACTTGAATATCTTCTAAAAAACGAATATACTTTAAGAAAAAGACGGAATTTGGGGAGGAAAATGGCAATGAGAGGTGAAAAAAGTTCCAAAAATGAAACGACGATTTCATGTGCTTTCAGATTGCGGAGAGTGATACTGTATTCCATGACTGCTGCCTTTTATCTTCTGGCGATGGTCTTCTTTTATAAGGCGTATGATGTGAAAATCAACTGCGCCAAGTCTATATATGCCATTTCTGCGGTAGATGCAGGTGTTTACAACCGGATCATCAACGGGAGTTATTTTGCGGGCTATGCCGTGATCGCTGCTATGGGTGCAATTTGTGGAACAATATGTTTGCATGGTGGAATAATGTGCGAAAATTGTGATTGACGAGAGGTAATAGAGCGACCTATAATAGAAGAAAAGCATGGGGAGGTATTCATATGAGTGGAAATAATAACTTCCCTCATGATGGGGAACACGGAAGAAGTTGCACAGGATATGGCTGCGATTGTGACGAGAAGAACTATGGCCATTATAGCGGCGGTTCTCATGGCGGCGGCGGTGGCGGAGCAGGTTTTATATGGCTGGCTGCGGTTGTGGGTATCCAGTCTTGCCGTCTGACTACCACGTCGGGTTTTCTGTCGGGAAAAGGATGGCCCGATGTAGTGGACTTGG
>ENA-UESP01000116-UESP01000116.1-human-gut-metagenome-genome-assembly--contig:-NODE-116-length-65094-cov-9.941723_pt1 | contig 65094 bp, 46 predicted proteins | sample MGYA00243003_ERZ508004 | MGnify/ENA primary metagenome ERZ508004 (study PRJEB26167, sample SAMN06115443) | human gut metagenome | host: Homo sapiens | place: China:Henan | collected 2015-07-29 | study...
AAGTCCCCGGTTCTAATGTCTCAAAAAATCCACTTTCAAACATTTCAAGTGCTTTTTGCTTACTGATTTTTTCTTCCATTCTTGCTAATTCTGTAGAATCTGTAATACCTAATTTATTTTCAAGCATAGTTTACCTCATATTCTTCATGCGATCACTTTTCCAGTCACAAATCTGTCTTTATAAGTATACCATAATATCGGCAATAAATCCATTTTGTTGCGAAATATCTTGCTTTTATTTTGCCGTATTTAATAGTTCTTTCTCTTAACATAAAACATGGCAAAGTGCTTATCGACAACACTTCACCGTTAATATTTCTTTTCAAGAAAAAACGGCCTCTGGAATCCCCCAGAGGCCGCTCTTCTTTCTTCACATCTTTTCTATTTTAAAACACTTTCTTTCCCTTCACATAAGTACTCTTCACGGAATTCTCCGCATCCAGGATCAGGAAATCCGCATCCTTACCAGGATTTAAAGATCCAATCTTATCGTAAACTCCGATCAGCTTCGCCGGGTTCTCGGTAAACATCGGGATGATCTCCTGAAGGGATCTGCCGGTGTAAGCTAAGATATTCTTAAGTGCCTGTCCGGTAGTCAATGTACTTCCTGCACGACTGTTGCCTACTACCAGCTTTGCATCTCCGTCAACCACTACGACATCATTGACGCCCAGCTTGTAATAGCCGTCCGGCAGGCCTGCAGCCATGATGGAATCGGTGATGGCAACCACACGGTCTAAGCCCTTCATCTTCATGATAAAGCGGACCGTACCCGGATGAAGGTGTCTGCCGTCGCAGATCATCTCGCAGTATACCTCATCATCCTCCAGCACAGCGCCCCAGATTGCCGGGAAATGCTGATGCAACAGTTTCATGGCATTACCAGTGTGTGTTGCTCCCATCGCACCGTTGCGGATGGCTTTCATCGCAGTGTCATAATCAGCTCCGGAGTGACCGATGGCTACCTGGATGCCAAGGCTCTTGATATACGGGATCATATCCGGGATGCCTTCGATCTCTGGTGATACGGTGATGTAGCGGATATCTCCCTCAGCTGCATCCTGGTATTCCTTTAACAGCTCCGGATTTGGTTTCTTCATCAGCAAATGCTCCGGCATGGCACCCTTGTACTCGGCAGCAAGAAACGGACCTTCCAGGTGGATACCCAGCATCTGTGCGCCATTGTGCTCACTCTTTTTCCATGCCTTATACTCACCGATGGCTTTCAGAGTCTGCTCTCTGGTATCTGTCAAAACGGAACCTAACCAGCTTGTAGTACCCTGGGAAGCGAAGAACTGACAGATCTTTTCAAATCCTTCTGCGTCTGCTCCATTGACATCGACACCGACTGCACCATGTGTATGAATATCGATAAATCCAGGAACAACTGTCTGTCCCTCAAGATCCACTTCATCCATTACCTCATCCTGGGCAAGCGTGCCGATCTCCAGGATTTTCCCATCCTCCACGATCATATCGCCTTTTAAGAAGCGATGGTTCAGATAAAAGTTACCATTTTTGTACCTAGTTTTCATTGTAAGCCCCTCCTTGTAGATACGCCAAATGGGAGCAAATGATTTTGCCCCCAATGACGTTCCTTTTATTATTTAATTACGATTGCCTGTGTCAGATGACGTGGGCTGTCCGCATTTAAATTCTTCAGTTCAGCTACATAGTATCCGATCAACTGGCCGATATAACCAATGATTGGAGCGTTCTGCAGGCTGTCATATCCGTAAGGCATGTCCAGAGTATAGTCAACATCTGTGAAATCCTTGGATGCATTGTTTCCGATCGCCAGAACCTTTGCGCCGTACTCTTTCATCTGAGTCAGCAGTTTTGCATCCCCGTCAACTGTACCCTCGTTGCCTAACAGGATGATCAGAGTCTTGTCGTCTACTAAGCTCATTGGTCCATGACGATACTCCAGTGTGTAATAAGCCTCAGAATTGCTTAAGCTCATCTCTTTCATCTTATTCATACACTCGTTAGCGATACCGTAGTTGATACCCTGTCCTAAGGTGATGAACAGATTGCACTCTGGATGCTCTGCAACGATCTTCTTAGCCATCTCATCGGTAGCCTTTAAGAAGCTTTCTGCATTTGCTGCATAATCCTTTAACTGCTCGATCTTCTCTTTCTTGCCGCCTACATAATAGGACATAACAACTGCCAGATAGATCATGCTGGTGAAGGAACGGGTCATGATTACACTGTCCTCAGGAGTCTCTGGGGATAACAGCATGTAATCGTTGTATTTGGAGCTGTCTGCATCACAAGTGATCGCAAGGCTCTTAACGCCTGGATAGCTTCTTACTTTATCAATTGCCATACGAACCTCTGTTGTATAGCTCTTTCTTGTCATAGGAACAACCAGAACCTTCTTGCCATTGCCTACATAAGTCTCTGGGAAATAGTACAGCTCGGAGCAGCACATTCCTTTTGCAGAGATACCTGTGCAGGTGGAGAATGCATGTGCAGAAGCCTGTGCTAAATACAGGGAAGTACCGCAGCCTGTAAAGATGACTTCGTCATATTTCTCAGCAAATACCTCGTCCAGAGTTTTGAAAATAGTATCCAATGTATCATTGACTGCCTGGAAAGAAACCGGCTGTCCGTAAATCTCTTTATATGTCAGTTCACTGTTTTTCATGATTATGCTCTCCTTTTATTTTACTTTTCCATCAGAACCAGCAAGACGGATGATTCTCTTCACATCTTCCTGTAAACGCTCGTTTGCAAACTGGGACAGTTTCCAGGAATGACCCTGATGATTCAGTTCTTTTAATGCTTCCTCGTAGTGCTGTACATATTTGTAACGGATCTCAGTACCAAAGTTGATCTTCGCAACACCTAATTTGATGGCGTCTTTTACGATCTCATCCTTCATACCGGTGCATCCGTGAAGAACTAATGGCATATCTGTAAACTCGCGAACCTTCTCTAATACCTCCAGATGGATATCTGGCTCGCCTTTATAATAACCATGAGCATTACCAATGCCGATTGCTAAAGAATCTGGCTGGCAGAGAGATAAATATCTGCGAACCTCTTCAGGATCTACGATATTCTTATTCTCCATAACGGTACCTGCATCATCAAGACGAAGAAGCTCTCCGATCTCTGCCTCTACAGGAACACCAAAGCACTTGGCTACCTTGATTACTTCGTTGGTCATTGCTGCATTCTCTTCGATCGGTTTTGTGGAACCATCGATCATTAAGGACGTGAAGCCTAATTTCAGGGCCTCCATACAGATATCAAAATCAGCGCCATGATCCAGATGGATCGCTACCGGTACGGAAACCTTGGATGCACACCATTTGCAGACATTTACAAACCAGTCATGTCCAGAGTATGCACCAGTGGAAACGTAATGTGCTAAAATGATCGGAGATCTCAGATCCTCAGCCGCTTTACAAATTGCCCAGATAATGTCATAATTGCCACCCTGAGTGTTGATTGCCGGTACTGCGTAACCGTTCTTGGATGCCTCTAAGAGCATCTCTTTGCTTGTTGTTAACATAGACTTACTCCTCCTTTTATTATATGCACGCCCGAAGTAACTCCGGGCATACATTTATCCTTTTACTGCACCTGCAACTAAGCCTTTGACCATATATTTCTGGAAAAAGAAGAACAGGCACATAATTGGCAGAATACCTACTACAGAAATTGTGTTTACTTTTGACCAGTCATAGGACAGCTCACCTAAATAACGAAGAGCCACGCCGGCTGAAAGGGTTCTCAGCTGATCATTCTGGATCAAAGTTACTGCATGAAGATAATCATCCCATGTCATTAAAAATGAATAGATTCCAACTGCTACCATACCTGATTTTACCAGAGGCATGATAACCTGAAACAACGTCTGAAATCTTCCTGCACCGTCTACCGTCGCTGCTTCTTCCAGCTCTCTCGGAATACTATCAAAGAAACTTGCCATTAACGTAATCGTAAACGGAAGCATCGCTGCTGTTAAAGCAAGGATCAAACCTGTCCTTGTATTGATCAGATGAATTTTTCCCAATAAATCGTAAAGAGAAATCATACGGCTGACGATTGGGAACATCTGTGCTGATAAAAACGCTGCGACAATCCAGCGGTTCCAGGCAATTTTAAATCTCGAAAGTGCGTATCCAGACATAATCGCAAGTACCAGAGTAATTGCTGCTGTCACACCGGACACAATGAAGTTATTTTTGTAATAGATGAAGAAAAAGTTATCTTCTGTAAACAAAGAAATATAACTTTGTACAGTTGGTGATTCTGGAATCATGGTCGGCGGGAATCGATATGCCTCCATGTTAGTCTTAAAGGATGTCATCAAAACCCAGTATAAAGGAAATAACAAAAATACCAGGATCACAGCCAGAACTCCATATTGCAACACTGAAACTAATATTCTTTTCTTTTTTGTTCCCATGCTGTGCACCTCCTAATCCATATCAACAGCCTTGAAGATCCGGTTATAGATAAAGACAACTACGATCATCAAAAGCATCCAAATGGTTGTTACAGCAGCACCAGAACCAAGGTTATTGGATACAAACGCTTCACGATAACTTAAGATTGCAAGTGTTGTCGTTGCATTGTCTGGACCACCGCCGGTCATTGTCCAGAAAAGTGGGAACTGTTTGAAGTTCTCAATGATTGACATGGATACTGTAATTTTAATGACACTCATGATACTTGGTATTGTAATATAGAAAAACTTCTCTGGACTGGTCGCACCATCAATAGTAGCCGCCTCCAAAAGTTCCACCGGAACATTGGTAAGTCCAGAAACTAAAAGTAATGTAGTCAGTGGAATCTGTTTCCACAAAGCCGCAATTCCAATTCCTAACATTGCTAACTTCGGGTCATTCAAAATTGCAAAATCCGTTACCTTTCCGCCGGTGCATAAAGAAATCAGGTATTTCAGTAATCCGTACTGAGGCTGATACAGCCACATCCAAATTAAACCTGAGATAATGGTTGGTACAACCCACGGTGCCATCATGATACTTCTGACAAACCGACTAAAACGAATGTCTGCATTTAAAATTAAAGCAAGTGCCATACCCAGTAAAAACTGTGCCACAACGACTGCTGCAACAAAGAGCAGTGTATGTACGATTGCCATTCCAAGTTTTCCATTCTGGAACAGTTTGATATAGTTTGCGAAATTGTTCCATTCCCCTGGAGTACCGGAAATAATATTTTTCACTTTATAGCTTAAAAAGCTTTTTACTACCGAATCCGCCACTGGAATCAGAATGAAAATTACCGTGATCAGAACGGACGGGAGCAAAAGTGCTCCCGCGAACATCCGATCATTCCGTTCCTTGGCAGTCATATGGATTTTTCCAACACTTGCCTTCTTCTCCATAGATCTACCTACCCCAATACTTTCTTAAAGTCTATGATCAACTAGTTGCTACTGCTCAATCACTGCTTTTGCTGCCTTTTCAAAATTAGCGATTGCCGTATCTACATCAGTTCCGCTGACAGTTACTGCCTGTGCTAAGGTACACAGCTCCAGGTTCAGATCAGATAATGTAGGAATAAAAGTAACTGGTTTTACATTGCTTACAGAACCTGCTGCACCAGCAAGGATTGCAGAATCTTTTACAACTGCCAGATCTTCCATAGACTGTCTGGATGGATATGCTGGAGTTACATCCTCAAAGTACTGAGAAATCTTCTCTTCAGACATAATATAATCAACCAGTTTTGCAGTAGCTGCTTTTCTGGCATCGCCATTGTCCATAACCATCAGAGTACCAGCCTGAAGAACAGATGCTCCTTCACCGTTTCCGCCCTTTAAAGGTGCTGCAGAAGCGATAAAATCAGCTGCATCAGGATTGATGGATTTCACACCATTGAAGCCCCAGGACTGATCATAGTACATAGCTAACTGGCCCAGTGCAAATAAGTTTCTTAAATCTTTTAACTTACTGTTCTCTGGATTGTAACCTTTGTCATGCAGTTCTTTCCACATATTGACAGCATCTCTAAATCCATCGTCGATTGCCAGGTTGCCATTCTCGTCCAGAACAGTTCCGCCAAAGTTATAAACAGAAGAGGTTAAGCATGCACCAGATACTGGTACAGAAGCAGTGGTTAAACCAAATGGATATACCTGGTTGCCATCATCTGTTTTCAGTTCAGCTAACTTTGGAGCGATCTCTAACATTTCCTCATAAGTTGTAGGTGGTGTATTTGGATCCAGTCCAGCTTTTTCAAACAGATCTTTGTTATAATACAGTAAGAATGGTGATACATACATTGGAACACCATATGCCTCTCCATCAATCGAACAAGCATTTAACATGTTTGGATAAACATCAGATAACAGTTCTTCACTCAATACATCTTTTACAGGAGCTGCAAGTCCAGCTTCTACTAAAGTTGGAATCCAGTCCATCTCACCATACATGAGGTCAACTTTATCTCCGCCGCCTGCCATATTGATCACGGTATTCATGATCTCACCATAAGGAGCCGTTACCAGTTCAACTGTGATGTTTGGATTCTCTTTTTTGAACTCGTCCAGCAGATTATTCCAGTAAACATCATAGCCAGCTTCCAGAACGCCATAGTTTGCAAATTTAATGGTGACCGGCTCGGTAATCTCTGCCTCTGTTTCTGCTGCTGTGGTCTCTGCACTTGCTGCTGCAGTTGTCTCTGCCGCTGCAGGTGCTGCAGTTGTCTCTGCAGGTTTGCTGCCTCCTGAACATGCAGTTGTAGCTACCATAGCTGTCGCCATTGTCACTGCCAACATTCTTTTCTTCATAACTTTATACCTTCCTCTCTTTTATTTCACACAGTCTCCTGTGCAAGTTACACCCATATATCCCCATATATGCTTGTTAAACTTCTCTATCCCACTTTCGTGCTTTCTCTTTCGATCAATATGCTGTCAAATTCCACGCTCTCTGGTTGTTCCCCAGCAACCATCTTAGTCAACATATCAATCGCCGTTTTGGCGATATTTTTCTGATCTACTCGGATCGTCGTCATACTCGGTGAACAGAATCGGCTGATGCTGGAATCATCAAACCCCACTACTTTGATGTCTTCTGGAACCCGAAATCCGCTTTGAATAGCTGCCATCATAGCGGTATGTGCAATCGAATCATCTTTCCCAAAGATTCCATCGATTTTTACACCACTTTTCAGTTTCTGCTTCACCGCCTCTGCCATCTCTTCATGGCTATGCCATCCGCTGATCATAGATTCCTGCGGCAATGACATTCCAGCGGCCTCCAATGCATCCACCACTCCACGAAGTTTCAAATCATCCGGTTTGCTTGCATGACCGTTCTGACTGATCCGGTCTGCAAAAACAATGTGGCGGCATCCACAGGCAATCAGATGTTCTGCTGCTTTTCTTGCCCCCTGGTAAAGTCCGGTTCCAAGAAGTGCTACTCTTCCAGAATACTCCTGTCTCTGCCATCTGCGGAAGACTACCACCGGAATTCCGGCTTTGGTAAACTGTTCCACATAGTCTGCCGGGAAACTTCCCGAACTGATAATGATCCCATCGTACTGACGGCTGATGACCTGCGATACAAATTCCTGGGTATTGCGATTCCCACAAAGGGAAATCAGATAGCCGGCATCGTATGCATATTGATCCATCTCATTTACAATACTTGCAAAATATTCATTTGTGATATGATCTGCGATGAACAAGATCTGATTACTGGGTTTCCCTTTTAGTGCTCTCGCTACATTGTTCGGTCGATAATTTAATAGCCGTACCGCTTCTTCTACCCGTTCTCTCTTGTCCTTCGCCACATATCGGTTATTATTAATCACATAAGAAACAATGGTTTCACTGACCCCCGCCAGTTCGGCCACATCTGCCCTGGTCACTCGTTCTTTCTTTTCTCCCATGGTAGATTCCTCTTTATCATTTATTGTGTACACTCGTGTGTACCACTGAAATAATACGATTTTTCTTATGATTTGTCAATGCATTTTACTGATCTTGAAACTTATTTTCAAAATCTTATGCCTCGATGACCGGAATCTGTAACAGTCCGCAGATTTCTTTTAATTCTGCCGCCACATCATCCCAGACCAGACTGTAGTGATGCGGAACGCCTTCTGCAATGATCTGCTCAACCACCTGACGAACCGGTTTTTCTATCTTCACATTCGCCATCACACCTCTGGTGTAGCGATCCATGTCCACTGCTTCTCCCTTTAAAAGGAACAGCTTATACTGACCATCAATGTTGCAGAATCTTGCGATCGTCACTTTACCAGGCTTTAATGCACCCCAGAATGCAGTACCCTGTCCGGCTAACGGATGGTTTCTCAGCAGTAACTCATATTTCGGATTCGCCAGAGATGGAGCTGCGTTGCCGCAGTGCCAGAAGGTCATGATGTTCTTCTCTTCATCAATATTGATCATATCGGTAATGAAGGTTGGAAGTCCGGTCAGATAATGTTCCGCGATCTGCGCGATCTCTGCATCCACATCTCCCTCGCATCCGATGTTCACATGATCATCTGCCAGTCTTCCAAGGACTGCACAGGGAGTTGTATGAAGATTTCCCATCTCCGGCCAGCACTTGATGGTTGCAAAATCATAATTCTGCGCTGCCATCACTTCCTTTAAGGCCAGATAAAGTCTGGAATGATTCTCCAGATGTCCTTCTGGAAGGGTATCCATGTTGTAGGTTTCTTCCGTCTTCTTCATGTCTGCCTGACACGCTTCTTCCGGAATCTGTGCCATCTTGTCAAATACTACCTTCAGATCTGTCTCTTCGATCTTGATCCCGAATGTCCGACGGATCAGCCCTTCGTCAAATGCACAGTTGTAAAATGCAGTTGGACGATATCCCAGCAGTCCAAGATTCGTGTACTTCATCGCCTTTACCGTATGATAAGCCATCACCAGTGCTTTTACTTTTCCTGCCGCCCGCTCATCATCCAGACTTCCATATACCGTATGGTAAGTCTTACCAAGTCTCCGCAATGATGCTGCATTCATGGTCATGGCACATAATGCGTTGGCATATAACCTGGTGTTCTTTTCAAATGGGACTTCGTATGGCGCCCACAGAATGATCGGCACATCCAGCATCTCTGTCAGGTAAGCCGCCGCATCATCCCCTGTAAACGCGCCGTACACCATCACCACCAGATCTACGGAATTCTCTTTGAACTGTTCCACGATCTCTTCCAGTGCCTGACTGGTGCATCCGATCTGGCTGGCCTTTACCACGTCCACTTCTGGAAGATTCTTCTCAAGCCACTCTCCATACTCCCGGTCTCGCTGTTCTGGAAGCTCCTTCGGCCATCGTCCGGAATAAGTCGTTACAAACCCCAGATGTAACTTTTTCTTCACAATCACGCCTCCCTTGTTTCGTTGAAGTGCTTAATTTTAAAAGCATAAACTCGTGTGTATATGGCTATATTATCATATACATACGAGTTGTCAATAGGTTTGCAGTTATTTTATCAATAATATTTCTATTATGAATGGTTTTTCCAGAATCGTATATTCTTTCGCCTTATATTCCTCACCCGCCGCTTAGTGCTCCGCGCACTTGAAGTGGGGGAATGCTTATCTGCGTTCAATTTCTTTTTCAAATACCGGTAACACGGAACAGACACCACCGGAAGAGATGCCAGCCAGGCCATGCCATCCTGGATATAATAGGCATACACACCGATCAATGCCGGGCCGAAGGCAACGGTCAATGTTCTCATAAAAAACTGCAGGATTCCTGCGATCACTGCATATCTTGGATACCCAAGAGTCTGGATCGTAACTCTGTGAAGATACATCGGTGTCATCAGAAGCATACAGGCTACCAGCACATGGGTGTTGGAGCTGGCCACCGTAAATGCCATTTTATAAGCTTTTGGATCATTTGCAGATAAAAAGAGAGGGATCACATAGCCCTGCACTGCAAATACGATCACGATCATCAGGGCTGTCAGACCAATTCCGATGCCTGTGATCTGAACCAGCCCCTTCTTGATCCGGTTAAACCGGCCGGCCCCAAGATTCTGACCCACATAAACACTGACTCCCGTCTGGATCGCGATAATGATCGCCTCCAGAAGACCAAAAATCTTTCCACAAGCCGCAATTCCGGCGGTGAAATAAGAACCGATCTGGTTCGTATGCTTGGACACAAAGAAACCTCCCATGGAAATCACCAGACTGTTAAAAAACATTGGTGCCCATAAACCGGACAACTCTTTTATCAATTTCCAATCCACCTTTAAATCCGAAGCCCGCAGGCGGAAAACCGGCGTTTTTACCGCCGCCCACAGGGCAATTCCCATGGACACAAACTGGGCGATCCAGGTGGCTGCTGCCGCACCAGTCACTCCCCAGTGAAAAACCAGGACAAACATCAGATCCAGGACTACATTGACAATCGTGGAAATAGTCATAGACCAGAAGGTAATACTGCTGTTGCCATAGGCACGCAGCAGGCTGGCCGTAATATTGTAGACCAATCCGCAGGGAATCGTCAGGATAAAGATCACCAGATACCTTCTGGTCATATGGATCACATCAGGCTGGACGCTCAGCAGCCGCATGATATGTTCCGTCTGCCACAAAAGCACTGCCGTTACCGCAATTCCAAGACCAATACTGATAAAAATACCATTGGCCACAATGCCGCGAAAGCCTTCTTCGTCATGATTGCCCACCCGGACAGAGCCGGAAATACTGAACGCATTGGAACAATCCCGCAAAAACGCATTGATCAGCCAGCATACCCAGCTGATACACCCCACGGCTGCCAGGGCATCCACTCCGACAAATTTTCCAACTACCACTGCGTCAACGATCGAATATAACTGCTGGAACAGATTGCCAAATACCAGTGGAAAAGAGAATGTCAAAATCATTTTCCAGGCTGTTCCCTCTGTCATATCCATGGCTGCTGCGCCTTTACTCTGCAATTTTCTCATGTTCTTTTTTCCTTTACATCCACATTCAAGTCGAACGTCCGTGAGACTTGGCGCGTGATTCTGGTCAGCGTAAGCTGACATATTCTTTACAGAATCACCGCGCATCCTGCTTATTCTTCCTGGTCGATCAGATCTTCTTTTTCAACATGTTCCATGTTTTTGAAGATCAGCATGCAGATTACCACTGATAAAACGATCGAAATATAATCCGCTGCCGGCTGGGCATAAATAACTCCGTCCAGGCCAAACATACCATTTAAAATAAGAATCAGAGGGATAAATACCAATCCCTGACGGCAGATGGTCAGAATCAGGGACGGAAGAGCCTTTCCCATACCCTGGATCGTATTGATACACAGGAACATGATTCCAATTACCGGACCAGATAACTGCAGGGCAATGATCATCTGGATGCCATAATTTACTACGTCGGCATCATTAATAAACATCCGGATGATGCTCTGTCTTGCAACAACCATAAGTAATGTCAGCACGGTACCCATGACTACTGCACACAGTCCGGAAAAACGGAACACCTGCATCAGACGTTTTTTATTTCTTGCACCATAATTATAACCGATCAACGGCTGAATTCCCGCGCAGAGACCGATCTGCAGCAGAACTACCAGCATATTGACCTTTGTAGCCACTCCCATAGCTGCTACCGGCGTATCTCCGTAGCTGGCCAGCATCTGATTTAATACCATGTTGGCACAGCTCATCAGAATGTTATTCAAAGAAGCTGGAATACCGATTGACGCTACGCTGAACGGGATATTCTCTCCCAGCTTGAAATCGTGGATGTTAATGGACAAGCTGGATCTTTTTCTTAAGAAATAACCCAGGTAAAACAGGCTTGCCGCCATGTTTCCAATCACCGTTGCCACAGCAGCACCCACAACGCCCCAGCCTAACACCAGGATCATGATCGGATCCAGAACAATATTGACGATAGTTCCGATCAGATTACCAATCATGGACTCTCTTGCCGCACCTTCACCTCTTAAAATATTACCAAAAGCAGTGCCAAACATGATAAAGGGCGCTCCTAAAGCAATAAAAAACAGATAGTCTCTGGCATAATCAATGGTATTTTCACTGGCGCCGATCAGTTTTAAGATCAATTCCATTCCTAAAATGGAAACCACTGCCATAAAAATACCAACGCCCAGGGAACCGTAACAGCAGAATGCGGAAATATGCTTCGCTTTCTCCGGTTTGTGTTCTCCCAATGCCCTGGAAATGGCAGAACTGCCGCCGATTCCAAACAGATTGCCCAATGCCATAAATACCATAAAAATTGGTGTCGCCAAAGAAACAGCTGCCACCTTCATAGGGTCGTTGGTCTGACCAATAAAAAAGGTATCTGCCATGTTGTAGATGACCACAACCAGCATCGAGATCATGGTCGGGATCGCCATCACCGCTACTGCTTTGGATACCGGTGCTTTCTCAAAAAGTTCCTGATTCCTATTCATGTTACTCCAAATCCTCCTATGTATCTTCCTGTGTATCTTCCTGTCCAGCTTCATCAAACCGGACTTTCATTTCCTCTTCCACTTCAACACGGATCTCCTCCTCACGAACCGGATCCATATCTGGCAGATTTTCTGTAGAACCGATGCCGAAACGGCGCAAAAACTCCTCTGTGGTAGCAAATAACGCCGGGTGTCCCGGTGCATCCAGTCTGCCCACTTCCTGCACCAGGTTATATTCCACCAGACGGTTGACTGCATGATCCGACTTGACTCCGCGAATCTTCTCGATTTCCATCTTTGTCACCGGCTGCTTATACGCGATGATGGAAAGCGTCTCCAACACCACCTCGCTGAGCACCTGCTTCTTAGGAGAAGCCGCCACCCGGATCAGATTCTCATAAAATCCGGTCCTGGTACACATCTGGTAACTGTCCTCCAGCTCGATGATCTCCATGCCCCGCTCTTCTTTATCATAGCGGGCTTTCAGCCGTTCAACCGCCTGTCTTGTTTCCTCTTCACTCTGCCCCGTGGCAATGGCAAGCTGACGCAGCTCCACTGATTTTCCCATGGTAAACAGTACTGCCTCGACCACAGCCTCCAGATGCTTTTCTAATTGTTTTTCTTTTCTCGTCTGCTTCTTTTCTTCCATTCTTCCATCCTATTTAAAATCCCGGGAGCTTGCAGCCGTTGGTTTCATACCCCTTACTACTGCATATCCACTTCCAGCTCTTTCAGATCCAGTTCCCCCTGCTCGCCCTCCGGCTCCAACGTCTCAATGTTCATATCATCGAACAAATGCTCCTGTGTCAGATGGATCTTTCCCATCTTCATCAATTCCAGCACTGCCAGAAACGTTACCACCACTTCCAGCTTGTCCGCCTGGCGTTCCAGAAGCTGGCGGAAGCTGAACCTCCGGTTCTTTCTGGCATAGTCCATGACGGAACTTACCTTCTGTTCCAGGCTGACCGGTTCCCTGCGGATGGTTCCAAATTTGCTTCGGATCGGATCGATCTTATTCTCCTGACGTTTCATGATGGACTCAAAAATTGACTGCAGCTTCGCCAGCGTCAATCCATCCAAAAGCTGATCCAAGTCCACCGGCTCCTCGTATTTTACCACTTCTTTAGGGATCGTCGGCACTTTATACAGATGTTTTCCTGCATGATCCTCCATCTCCTGCAGCTCCTGGGCCATGTATTTATACATCTTATATTCCAGAAGTCTCGCCATCAGTTCTGCTCTTGGATCTTCCTCTTCCCCGTCCTCGTTGACCTCCACAGGGAGAAGCATCCGGCACTTGATATCAATCAGGGTTGCCGCCATCACCAAAAATTCACTGACCACATTCAGATCTTCTGTTTCCATGCTGCTGACATATTCCAGATACTGTTCCGTGATCAACACAATGGGAATATCATAAATGCTGACCTTATTCTTTTCGATCAAATGGAGAAGAAGATCCAGAGGTCCCTCAAAATGTTCCAGTTTATACGAAATCGCCATCTGGTCACTCTCCTCTCGTAAAGCGGACATTCGCAATCCGCTTCGCTACTTGCTCATGAACGCAGTCGCTTCGCGATCTGTCAGTGGGAGCTTTCAACTCCCACTGACAGAAGCATCCCCCCCTCACCCGCCGCTTAGTGCTCCGCGCACTTGAAGCGGGGGAATGCTTATCTGCGTTCAAATGGATCACAACCAGCTCCGGCTTGTTATTCAGCCGGATATTAATGGAATGGGTACCTAAGCCCCGGCTGACGATCATGCTGGTGTGATGTTCTTTCAAAAGGCCCCCGCAGCAATCCTTAAAAAACTGGAACTGCGGTGTCATCAGTCCGCCAAGTCCAGGAATCCGTATGGTTCCTCCATGGAAATGACCACTTAAGACAAGATCTGCCCCCCATGCCGCATAGGCATCCAAAAAAAGGGGCGAATGGGCCAACAGAATCTGAAATTTCTCTGTATGGGCTTTTCCCAGTCGTTTTTCCAGATATCCTTCCTCCATCTGCGCTCTGGAAAACTTCTTATAAAACCGCTCTTCCAGATCCACTCCACTGATCCGGATGTCCGGATAAACATCCACCGAAGTGTCCGGCAGATACGCCACTCCCATTTTTTTCAGTTCTTCTACATAGATGTCATACCTGTCTCCGTAAACATCCCGTTCCCGGTTCATCCGGTTTTCATGATTTCCATTTCCATAATAGACTGGATAACGGGCAGTTAGCTGCCGCAGGAGATTTAAAGAAATGTCCAGATCTCCCCGTCCTTTCGACACCATCATATCGCCGCCGATCAGCACCGCATCCGGCCTGGCCTGCTCAATCGCATCCAGCAGCACGTTCTGGTCATCCCCAAAACAGTTGTCATGAAGATCTGACAGAAACGCAAACGTATATTCTTTTTCTAATTTTGGAGAACGGATCTCGAACTCATCTGTCACCAGACAGGACCGTTCATAAGAAGACCTGGCTAAAAGCCCGGCTCCGATCAAAGCCACCGTTCCTGCGGTTCCAATCAAACTCCACATATGGTCACTCCTGTTTTGCTTTATTCAGTGCTTATTTCTTGTCCCGAAATACCGGATCAGCCGGATAACCGCCTACGATCTTCTGCATGGTCCGCTGTACCGCATCCTTGGAATTCTTCCAGTCTTTATCTTTATTGACATAATCAAACTTCTCGATCATCCAGTCAATATCTCCCTGCATCCGATCCAGTTCCCGGTTCATCTGGTCAAAAAGCACCGGGAAAAGCTGCTCCTGCTCCTTCTGGGACAGTCCCTCACCACAAGCTTCTACAAGATCTGCAAAATGGTGTACACAGAAGCCCTTGGACGCCTTTACCATATCCACAAATTCCGGCTCATGCTTTACCTGATACACAAAGGTATCCACCATGCGGCGGTAGGTATCGTCCATCCGCTTACAGATGTAACAGTGGCTTTCTTCCCCTCGGATCCACTCAGCTACAGAATTGCCGTTCTCAGGTTTTTTCTTAAATAATCCCCGTTTTGGCGCTGCCCCAGGCATATACTCCTGCATTTCCTTTTTCAGTTTCTCTCGCACATATGTTAAGCGGGTCTTTAAGATCCATGCATTACCAAGAGTATTGCCATAGTCAAACATCATCTTCGTATGTTTCCTGCAAAAGCCCTGACGGTCTGTGGCATCTCTGGTGTCACTCTCCATATAAGAAGATCCCAGCACAAACTCAATGGCAGACTGCTCCAGTTTTCGTTCCAACCAGCAGAACGGGCACTCATCCCCCGCCTGTAAGGCATCATGAAGCTCAATCGTATACAGTTTTTCTTTCATATTTTTCCTTTCCAAAAAGAAGAATTGCAGACATCCCACTCTGGCTGCCGCAATTCTTCTTAAGTCTACTGAATCCAGACACCCTCTGCATTCAGCCTGTATCTTCCGTCTATGATCGTATCCTTCAGCATATAACCTTCACCGCCCAGATAGAACCATTTGTTATTATCCTCTATCCAGGTATTCTTCGCCATCACACCGCTGGATTTGAAATAATACCAGGCGCCATTATTATACTGACGCCAGCCAGTCGCCATATAGCCGTTGCTGTCAATCCAGTAAGTGGCATCGCTAAACTGCAGCCACTCGCCAGAAGCTTTGGTGTTATCATCCTTGATGTAATACCAGCCGGTGTTATCCTGATTCCAGCCTTTTTTCTGTGCCGGAGCTGCGGGCTGGGCGATATCAGAGCCGGTTCCTGATCCCTGTGTATTTGCGGACTTGGCAAAACCATAGTCCAGTAAAGCCTTTGTATCCGCATAATGGGTAGATTTGCTCTTCATGATGACCGCGATCAGACGGACACCATTTTTCTCCGCCCCGGTTACCAGGGTGTTGCCTGCCTTGGAAGTATAGCCGGTCTTTCCACCGATAATGCCTGGATAATATCTGGAATCTGTGGAATACATCATCTTGTGTCCCATGGTAATGGTCCGCTCCCCTGCATTCTTTGTTGCCGGGAACTTATAGCTCAACGTGGTGTCGATCTTCCTTAAAGTATCATTCTGAAATGCTGCCCTTGCAATCAATGCCATATCATACGGTGTGGTGTAATGGTTGGAATCATTTAATCCATTTGGATTCACAAAATGCGTCCCTGTACACCCAAGAGCCGCCGCTTTCTGATTCATCAGACCGGCAAAACCGCTGACACTGCCAGATACCTTTTCTGCCAGGCCATTCGCCACGTCATTCGCCGACTTTAATAACAGACCATACAGACACTGTTCCACGGTCAACTTATCGCCTTCTGTTAGCTTTAAGGAAACCGCCCCTGACTCCAGATTCTCCGTGGCAGTCCTGGAAAATGTCACTGTGTCACCCAGCTGGCAGTTCTCCAACACTAAAAGCGCTGTCATCAGCTTTGTGATACTGGCCGGGTAATATCTGGTATTCTGGTTCTTGCCATATAAAACAGTTCCTGTGGCCGCATCGATCACCACTGCGCCTTCTGACTGAATGGTTGGTTCCGCAATCTTCGATGTCCCTGTGCCGGTTGTCGTACTGTTCGTAGATACCGTCGTATTGTTCGCTGCCGCTGTTTCCTGTGTGCCAGGTCCTGACATGGATACTGTCGCATAGGCTGTCATCTGAAAAGCTATCGCAAAGGCCATCAATGCACTGACAAATCTTCTTTTCTTCTGTCTCAATGTCTTATCCTCTTTTGCCCTGCTGTTTCTGCCACAATTACTTGTTCTCGCCGAAACGCTCTGCCTGACTCTGGATCAGCTCCTGATCGTCGAAATAGTTGATCTTCATGGCTGCTTTTACATCCGCCAGTGTCTGCGCTGCTACCTTCTCTGCACGGATACTGCCCTCCTGTAAAATGCGGTAAACCTCCGGAATGTTCTTCTCATATTCTTTTCTGCGGGCACGAATCGGCTCCAGCTCACTCTGAACCACATTATTCAAGAAACGTTTCACCTTCACATCGCCAAGACCGCCTCTCATGTAATGAGCCTTTACTTCATCCAGATTCTTATACTCTGGCCAGAATTTTTCAAAATGCTCATCACGGCAGAATGCATCCAGATAGATAAATACCGGATTGCCCTCCACACAGCCCGGGTCCTCCACACGCAGATGGTTCGGGTCAGTGAACATGCTCATGATCTTCTTCTTTACTTCATCCTCGCTATCGGATAAGTAAATGCAGTTATTTAAGGATTTACTCATTTTTGCCTTGCCATCAATGCCTGGCAGACGTAAACATGCTTTGTTATCTGGCAGAAGTACATCCGGCTCTACCAGTGCCTCCCCATAAATACGATTGAAGCTGCGGACTATTTCTCTGGTCTGCTCGATCATCGGAAGCTGGTCTTCACCAACCGGAACCGTTGTCGCCTTAAATGCAGTAATATCCGCTGCCTGGCTGATTGGATAGGTAAAGAAACCAACCGGGATATTGGCCTCAAAGTTACGCATCTTGATCTCATTCTTCACAGTTGGATTTCTCTGAAGTCTGGATACAGTTACCAGGTTCATATAGTAGAAAGAAAGCTCTGTCAGCTCTGGTACCTGGGACTGGATAAATAATGTGGACTTCGCCGGGTCCAGACCACAGGATAAGTAGTCCAGTGCTACCTCAATGATATTCTGTCTTACTTTTTCCGGATTATCTGCATTATCAGTCAGTGCCTGTGCATCCGCAATCATAATAAAAATATCATCAAACTCTCCAGAATTCTGAAGTTCAACTCTTCTCTTTAAAGAACCCACATAATGTCCTACATGTAAACGTCCGGTTGGTCTATCGCCAGTTAAAATAATCTTTTTCTTTGTCTCTTCCATGATTTCCTCCTGATATTGCAACGGCTATTCAGCCTATTTTAAATAGTATACCATTTATTTGCAAAATTGCATACCATATTTTGCTTATAATTCTCTTACACCTCCCTAACGTTTCCCATTTTTTTATGAGCCATTTATGAATTTTACACTTCTCCCTAATTTTTGAATTTTCAATTTTTTAAAATTTTTCAATTTTTTGAATTTTTCTGTTGACAAATCACTATTCCCTATGGTATCCTATCTAAGCTGCAAGTGAGCAACACATAAATGACACAAACGGCCTCGTGGTCAAGCGGTTAAGACGACGCCCTCTCACGGCGTAAACCCGGGTTCGATTCCCGGCGAGGTCACTATCATAAAAAGATCCACTACCGTCTGGTAGTTGGATCTTTTTTCATAAAAAAATTGTATCTCAGGAAAACGGACTTGTCTTGCATCCTAAGTGGACATACTTCCTCTCCGCCGCAGATGCACTGCGGCGGCAGGAAAATATGCAGTAAACAAAAGACTCCAGCTGCCTTACATTTTCCCGTAATACAATCTTCCATCCAGATAATCTCTCTGTACCAGTTCCTGTTCATACAAATACTCCAAACAGGAAAACGTCTTAGAGATCATCGATTTCATCACGATAAAATCCTCTCCGTCTTCTGGAATCTCCTTGATCCCGTAAACCAGTTTTGTCGTCTGCCATACTGTCTTCGGCGTTTCATCCTTCACCACCGCGTCTTTCACCTGATCCATTTTCTTCAGATAAGAGTATACGATCTGATCGATCACCGGCGCCACATGCTCAATCGGCTCTCCATGTCCCGGTATAATCAGGCAATCTCCCAATTCCCGCTTCATCCAGGAAAGAGATTGGAAATACAGTCCCAGCAGATGTTCATTGGCATGGGTCGTTCCAACGATCGGTGTTATACCCTCCATCACCTGGTCCGCTGTAAAAGCGATCCGGTGCCTTGCGTCATACAGGCCACGCTGGCCGTAAGTATGTCCACGCAGAGAAATCACCCAGAAATCATAATCTCCATAAGAAAAGGTTTCTCCCTCTGTCAAGGCAACATACGGATATTTCTGGATCTCATACACCCATGGTTCTCTCTGCTTTGCCATCCACTCATTTAATTCCATAAAACGTTTCCACAGCTTCGGAGTCCACTCCTCGCTGATTCCAACGCTCTTTAACACTTCTTTCTGCTCTTTCTGGGATTCCTCTCCCATTTGCATATACAGGCAGTCATAAGAATGGCGTTCCTCTTCCGGGTTCATGAAGATCTTGGCGCCTTTTTTCGCAAACGTGCTCGCCAGACCACAGTGATCATGATGCTTATGGGTAAGGAAAATATCAAGATCCTTGTACGAAATATCAAGAGCTGCCAAAGCCTCTTCCATATCCTCTAAACTCTCCTGGCTTCCAAATCCGGTATCCACCATAAGACTTCTCTTCCCCGGTTTTCCCTTTACAATGTGGACCCGCATCTCTCCCACTTCTTTTTCTTTGTCATGTAAGATGACCTCATAAATTCCTTCTGCAATTTCTCTCATTTTCATATGGCTTCTACTCCTGCTTCTATCTTCCAATGGCTTGATTCCTCACCATGGAAACTCTGTTTACCCAGCAGCTTTTCAAAAGCTCTGCCTGTTCTTTCGTTTCAGTTTCCTCTGTTGTAACGGTTCGCTCAGATTTTGCCTGTTTCTTATATTAACGCTTCTGAATTTTTATGTCAACAATTGTCTGAACTGTCAGTGATATGTTATAATGAATTTGTAAGATACCAAGGTCAAAAGGTCAGAAGTTCGATGCAAGCTTGCTTGCAGGAGAATTTTTGACCTTGGGACCCGCCAAAAACATGAGTAAGCAGCCATTTTTCAAAGAAAAATGAGCGAATTACGAATGTTTTTGAGAATTGTGGGAGCACGCAGTGCAGAGCAATTCGGTATCAGAGGGGTCAAAAGCTTTTGACCCCAACATCTTTGTAAGTAAAAATGTAACTATGAAGGTTATGAATCGTTACGTAAAAATCATAAAAGGAGTTTTCCTATGACCAGTAAAGAACTTCTCTATGTAAAAACAATTGCAGAGGAAAAAAGCATTTCCCAGGCAGCCAAGCTTCTGTTTATCGCCCAGCCCTCTTTAAGCCAGGCACTATCCAGGATTGAAGACAACCTCGGAACTCCGCTTTTTACCCGCACCACAGGCGGTTTGAACCTGACCTATGCCGGAGAGCGGTATTACCAGACTGCCTGCCGGATTTTAAAGATTTATGAAAATTTGGAAGGAGAGATCAGTGACATCAACGGACTGCGGACCGGCCGTATCCGTATGGGCATCACCAACCACTTGGGAACCGTTGTTCTCCCCAAAATACTGCCCCCATTTCGCAGACAATGTCCATTTATTGAACTGGAGATCCTGGAGGAAACCACCGATAAACTAGAAAACCGCCTGCTCTCCGGCCAGTTAGACTTTGCCCTGATGCATGCTCCAAAAGAAGACTCTCATCCACTTCTCAATTACGAGTTTCTGGCCAATGACCCGTTTGTCATTGCCATGGCTCCGAATCACCCGCTGGCATCCCAGGCTGAAGAACTGGAAGGTTACATCCATCCGGTTCTTGACCCGCGACTTTTACGAAACGAACCATTTATCATGCTTCATAAAGGACAGCGCATCCGTCATATTACAGATTCAATCCTGAAAAAAGCCCGGATCGAGCCAAAGATCGCATTAACCCTGAGGAATTATGAAACAGCCCAGGCTCTGGTCAGCCAGGGACTTGGAGTTACTTTTCTCCCGGAAGACTATACAAGGATCATTCTTGGCGATAATCCGCCGGATTTTTTCTCTATTCATAAAAAATACGACGCGAGCTGGGACATGTGTATTACTTCACGAAAAGACAGCGAGCTTTCCCGGGCAGACGAGTTTTTCCTGAATGTCCTGAAGGAAAACCTGATGTAACAATTTTGTAACTATTCAGTAGGTCTGCGCACATGCTGCGCTGACCGTAAGAACACATAGGCTAGAAAGCAAAAATCCCATCAGCGAAGCTGATCTGGAATGGATTTTTGCTCGTAACTATGAAGGTACTGAATAGTTACACAATTTTTCTATCTGACGCACAGCTGATGATGACAAAAATACAGTTTTTATAACACAAGAACAGAGCAGTGGGTTGCTGCTCTGTTCTTGATCCATACCAGGTCATTTCATGCTGCGCACGTTTTTGAACCCGGCATTCTTATATTGGAGTGTATAGGATCAGATAACCGGTCTTTTCAGGCCTTGGGAAGATTATCTGCTTCTATTATAATTGATCAGGCATCCAGCTTTGACGATCTTTCTCTCTTCCGGAGTCATACCGGAGATGAACAGGTTCAGCTCTTTGATCGTATCGCCGATCACATATGCCTTGATGTTCTGTAAGTCACCGTCCAGTGCCTCTCTTACGTTTGGAACGTAGATGTAGTCGCCTACCTCGAACTCTGGATCTGCTTCCATCTGGAATGGCAGCATACCCCAGTTCATCACGTTGGAACGATAACGTTTGGTTGCGTACTCTTTACAGATATTTGCCAGACCGCCGATCACTCTCTGGCAGCTTGCAGCCTGCTCACGGGCGGAACCGTCGCCAGGTTTTACTGCGTAAACCATGCTTCCGATCTCTGTCTCAGATGCTTTGATATTCTCATTGCCCGGGATCGTCTTGATCTTAGCAAAGATTGCTTCCAGCTCTGGATCTGCCTTCATTGGGCACTCACCAGCTACACGGGCTTTCTCTACCTTATCTACCTCTTTACTTCTGCCAACATACTTCGGATCTCTTCTGGACAGAGTAAACTCAGCCAGACCCAGTGGGTTGGAACGATAAGAAGAAGTCTCACCAGATGGGATCAGCTCATCGGTAGTAGTAACAGGGTCCATGATCTTGGAACATACCTTTAACAGGATGTTATCTGTCAGGGCGCTCATCTTTGGCCAGTCTTTGATGTTTGGACCATAAATCAATTCTTTCTTCTCATCACCCTTGTTGAAGCCCTGGTAAATTCTTGCTTTGTATACAGTATCATCAAAATGGTACTCCGGCACCTGATAATCATCAACCACATCCGTAGCTGGTGTTAAGATACCGCCGTTTGCTGCGGTTGCTGCGATGGAACGGGCATCCATTAAAGCAACTGCGGACATCTGACCTACACCTGGCTTAGAGCCTTCACGGTTCGGGAAGTTTCTGGTGGTATGGCGGATGGAGAATCCATTGTTAGCAGGTGTGTCGCCTGCACCAAAGCAAGGTCCACAGAATGCAGTCTTTAAGATAGCGCCTGCCTCCATCAAGTCTGCGATTGCGCCCTTTCTTACTAAATCGATATATACCGGCTGAGAAGACGGGTATACCGATAAGGAGAACTCGTCGCATCCACAGCTTCTGTTCTTTAAAATATGAGCTGCTTCCATGACGTTGGTATAGTTACCACCTGCACATCCTGCGATGATACCCTGAGTTACTTTCAGTTTGCCATCTACCAGCTTATCCGTCAGGCTGAAGTGAATGTCCGGGTTTCCGGCAATTCTTGCAGCTTCTTTCTCAACACTTCTTAAGATATCGCCTGGATTTGCGTTGAATTCCTCAATCTCGTAAGTGTTGCTTGGATGGAATGGCAGAGCGATCATTGGTTTTACTGTGCTTAAATCCACATATACAACTCCATCATAGTAAGCGACATCTGCCGGATTTAACTCCTTGTAAGCATCTGCTCTTCCATGCATGGTTAAAAATGCTTTGGTATCTTCATCGGTTCTCCAGATGGAAGTCAGACATGTAGTCTCTGTTGTCATAACATCAACACCATTTCTGAAATCGGTAGTCATAGTGGAGATACCAGGTCCGACAAACTCCATGACTTTATTCTTTACATAACCGCATTTGAATACTTTACCGATGATCGCCAGTGCAATATCCTGAGGACCAACACCAGGCTGTGGCTTGCCGTCTAAGTAGATCGCGATAACGCCCGGATAATTGACATCGTATGTATCACGCAGCAGCTGTTTTACCAGCTCGCCGCCGCCTTCACCGATTGCCATGGTTCCTAACGCACCGTAACGGGTATGGCTGTCGGAGCCTAAAATCATCTTACCACATCCAGCCATGGTCTCTCTCATATACTGGTGGATAACTGCTACGTGCGGTGGTACGAAGATTCCACCGTATTTCTTACAAGCAGAAAGACCGAATACATGATCATCCTCATTGATGGTTCCACCTACTGCGCACAGAGAGTTGTGACAGTTAGTCAGCACGTAAGGGATCGGGAATTTTTCCATACCAGAAGCTTTTGCCGTCTGGATGATTCCCACGAATGTGATGTCATGGGAAGTCATGGCATCGAAACGGATTTTTAATTTGTCCATATCGCCGGAAGTGTTGTGTGCTTCCAGAATAGAATACGCCATCGTGCCTTTCTTTGCTTCCTCTTTGCTGACTGTCTTGCCTGTCAATGCAGTAACCTTCGCGCTTTCGTTCTCCGGAACGATCTCAGTACCATGAACCAGATAAGCGCCGCCCTCATACAGCTTAACCATAATTGATTCCTCCTGTGAATATTGGTAACTATTTAGTACCTTTCCAGTTACCAGTTATCAATACTAGTCTTTCTTGATAACTTTGTTTCATTTCCTATTGATGGCTTTATTATGCACTATTTTTCGTTATTAGTCCAATACTATATACAATATGGCCCATATAGGAAAAACCTATAAGGACATTTCTGCCTTTTTCCGATCCAGATCCTTAAAAATTCCTTTTGTCACCACGGCAGCCAGAATAAAGGTACCTACATCCGCAATTGGCTGAGCCATCTGGATTCCAAGTACTCCAAAAACCGGAACAGTGCATAACAGAATCGGGATCAGAAGCCATCCCTGGCGGGCTGTAGACACGATGGTAGCACGGATGCCATATCCAATGGATTGCGGTGTCATATTGCCGCCCATGACCACCAGGCCCTGAAGGGGCATCGTTAAAAGCTGAAGCCGCAATGCTAACGTACCAATCCGGATTACCTCCAGATCATCTTTCCGGAACATCTGGATGATATTTCCTGAAAAAATCAGACCGATCACAGATACTGCCAGCAGAAAAATCGTGCTGACTTTTACACAGTATACACAGGCTTTTTTCACGCGATCATACAATCTGGCACCAAAGCAATAGCTGCATACCGGCTGATAGCCCTGTCCAAATCCGATCATGGCAGAACCCACGAACATCATAAAACGGTTGACAATGGACATAGCCGCAATGGCTGCGTCACCGTAAGGCTGGGCCATGGTATTCATGGTAATGGTAGCGATACTGGCGATTCCCTGACGTCCCAGTGATGGCAGGCCGCCATGGATGATCTCTCCATAAATTGCCAATGTCGGTTTAAATTTCTTCGGATGAATGGAAATACAGTCTTCTCTGGAGTTACACATAAACAGCAGGATACAGAAGCTGACAAACTGGGAAAGCCCTGTAGCAAGAGCCGCGCCAGCCGTTCCCATGTCCAGCCCAAAGATAAAGATCGGATCCAAAACCATGTTTAACACACCGCCAGTGGTGATCCCCACCATGGCAAACAATGCTTTTCCCTGGAAACGGAGCAGATTATTCATAATGAAGGAACATATCATAAATGGCGCCGCCACAAAAATATAAGAGGCATACGCCTCCGCATAAGGAGCAATCGTTTCCGTAGATCCCAGCATTCTTACAAGCTGCCCGATATTGGCATTGCCGAGCACCGCGATCACCAGTCCCACACCAAAGCCTGTAAAGAAAGCAATAGAAGCCAGCTCTTCCGCCAGCTTCCTGTTTCCCGCTCCAATCATGCGGGCAATAAAGTTACCGGTTCCCATACCGATCATAAACGCCAGTGCCTGAATAATGGCCATGGCTGAAAAAATAATTCCCACCGCACCGGATGCACTGGTTCCCAGCTGGCTTACAAAAAAGGTATCTGCCATGTTGTAAATTGAGGTTACCAGCATGCTGATGATGGTCGGAACCGCCAGCTTTGGAATAATTTTGCTGATGGGCGCATTGGCCATCTCATAGTATTGATCCTGTTTTTTCTTTTGTTGCTCTTTCAATTTCTTTTCCTTCCTTTTCTATTTTTCCCCAATATGTACTTAGTTTATCACAAATTTTACATTTATGACAAATCTTTTATTCTACGGTTTTTATGTCGTTTTCTATCATTACTACAAGATTTTTTGGATTTTTTATCGAAATTTTATTTATTTTTCCAATTGTGAAATTTTTCAAAAGAATTATAATTCGGTTTAAAGAAAAGGCAATGAGCAGGACAAATTCTTTTTCAGGACTGTATGTTCAGAGAGCCGCCGGATGATGCGAGGCGGTCATGCAGGAAAAAGAACATCCCCTGTAAGCTGTCTGGATGAACCGATCACTCCCCTATAGATTCAAGTAATCCAGAACGGATTCCTACCGTTAACGAGGAGCATATTAACTGTTTACACAGCGATATGGCTGAGAGATCAGTTTCGGACTGATAATAAGAAGTGGTACCGCGGGAATTTGAATCCCCGTCTTCTTTCCCAGGAGAAGACGGGGATTTTTTTCGCGTATCACGAATCAAACGTATCAGATCCGGCAGACTTCCGGCCCCCACACATTTTACGGAGGTAAAAAAGTATGAACACATTAGTTATTGTATTGATCGCAGCATGTTGTCTGGTTGCTGGTTACGTCTTCTACGGACGGTGGCTGGCCAACAAATGGGGCATTGACCCGAAAGCAAAGACACCTGCCGTCACCAAAAACGATGGCCAGGACTATGTTCCAACCGATGGCTGGGTAGTATTTGCCCATCAGTTCTCTTCCATCGCAGGGCAGGCCCTATCACCGGTGCTATCCAGGCGGCTGTTTTCGGCTGGGTTCCAGTATTTTTATGGATCCTGCTTGGCGGTATCTTCTTCGGCGCTGTCACAGACTTCGGCGCTCTGTATGCCAGTGTAAAGAATGAAGGCAGATCCATGGGACTGCTGATCGAGCAGTACATCGGAAAAACCGGTAAAAAGTTATTTCTTCTTTTCTGCTGGTTATTTACCCTGATCGTTATTGCCGCATTTGCAGATATGGTAGCTGGAACCTTTAACGCTTACACCGTGGTTGACGGAGTATCCACGCTCTCCGATGCAGCCGTTGTCAATGGCGCAGCAGGAAGTATCTCCCTGTTATTCATTGTATTTGCCGTTGTTTTTGGTCTAATCCAGAAAAAAATGCATTTTACCGGCTGGAAAGAAGTAGTTCTTGGTCTGGTATGCACCATCGCAGCTTTCGTTATCGGTATGAACTGCCCACTCGTTACTACTAAGACAAACTGGTCTCTGATGGTATTCGCTTACATCTTCTTAGCAGCAGTCCTTCCTATGTGGCTTCTGATGCAGCCCAGAGATTTTATGACTACTTTCATGTTTGCCGGAATGATCATCGGCGCTGTTGTGGGTCTGGTTGTGGCTCACCCGACCATGAACCTTCCTGCTTACACCGGTTTCCACAATGAGAAATCAGGCGACCTGTTTCCAATCCTGTTTGTCACCGTTGCCTGTGGCGCTGTATCCGGTTTCCACAGCTTGGTTTCCTCTGGTACCTCTTCCAAGACCATTTCCAATGAAAAAGATATGCCAAAGGTTGGATTCGGAGCCATGTTATTAGAGAGCTTACTGGCTGTCCTGGCCCTGTGCGTAGCTGGCGCCGCTGCAGCCGCTGATGGAACTCCTGCATCCGGAACCCCGTTCAGTATCTTCTCCTCCGGTGTTGCCGGTTTCCTGGAAATGTTTGGTATCCCGGTTTATGTTGCCCAGTGTTTCATGACCATGTGCGTCTCCGCCCTGGCTTTAACCAGTCTGGATTCTGTTGCGCGGATTGGCCGTATGTCCTTCCAGGAGCTGTTCAGCACCGATGACATGAAACATGCTGAGGGCTGGAGAAAAATACTCTGCAACAAATATTTCTCCACAGTTATTACCTTAGCCTGTGGCTATATCCTGACCCAGATCGGTTATTCCAACATCTGGCCACTGTTCGGAAGTGCCAACCAGCTGTTAAGTGCCCTGGTACTGATCACCCTGTGCGTATTCTTACGGGTAACTGGCCGTGAAAACCGTACTTTGTTTGTTCCTCTGGTGATCATGTTATGTGTTACCTTTACCGCACTGGTTGAGCGTTCCATCGCTCTGGTCAAAGCCTACAACGCCGGGACTGCCGTATTTATGGTAGAGGGATTACAGCTGATCATCGCTATTCTGCTGATGGTACTGGGTCTGATCATTGTGGTACATTCCGGAAAGGTACTATTCAAGAAGTCTTCCGAAAAATAACATTTTAAGCATTATTTTGTCTCCCAGCGTCTTCTCAACAGATGAGCTGTCTGCTTCGGCTGACGCTCTCTGGTGAAGACGCCTTTCCGATTGCCTCCTACACGCATGATTCCCTGTCCTGTCTGGAAATCCGCAAAGTTCCATGCCAGTTCTCCCACTACCCACGGATAGCGGTCAAATACTTTTGCGTACATCTCCATATATTCATCCTGATACTCCTGGCTCCACATGCTGGCTGGAAGGCGGTGCATCTCCGGAAGTGTGTCAGTTCCATACTCTGTAAAGATAAATGGATGACCTGGATAATGGATCGCCCATTGATCCATCTCTTCTAAGAATTCTGCTTCTGCGTCCTCCATCACCCCACCATGGATATACCAGCCATAATAACGATTCAGGCACACAAAATCCATCAATGGATATACCTGGCAGCAATCCGGACCGCTGCTCTTCTCCAATGCGCCAGTCAGCGGACGGTGCTGGATATCCAGTTCTCTTGCTCTTGCAAATACCGGTGCAAAATAATCATGGGCAAATGGACTGGTGGTCTCTGCCTCATTGAAAATACTCCATGCAAAAACACTCGGATGATTCTTATCACGAATGATCATCTCCTCCACTGCCTGCAGATGATGTTTCTGCAGTTTCTCCACATGATCGCCACGGAAAAATCCAGTGTAACTGCTTCCTGTTCCAGCTGCCAGATAATTCGTAAAGCTGCGCATCAAACCAACCGCCGGAACTTCGTCAATGATCAGGAAGCCTTCCTCATCTGCCATCTGATACCACTCCTCCGCATACGGATAATGGCTGGTACGGAAACAGTTGGCGTGAATCCATTTCAGGCACTCATAATCTCTCTTGGCAACCGCATAGTTGAAGCCTTTGCCCAACATATCGCAGTCTTCATGCTTTCCAAAGCCCTTCAGATATACTTTTTCACCACTGATCCAGAACTGATTGTCCTTGATCTCCACGGTACGGATACCGATCTTGGCACTGTACTCATCCACCATCCCCACTGTGGCGGTAAAAGTATACAGATACGCATTGCGGACTTTCCACAAATGGGCTTTCTCCACTTTCAGTGTTCCTTCTTTTCCCTCTGCCTGTGCCACGATCTGGCCCTTGGCGTCACGCAACGCAACAGAAACCGTAGTTTCCCCATTGGTCACAACCTGATAATGAACCAGTGCATCCTCACCATCCAGCTCGTAATCCACGGTATAATCCTGGATCGCTTCCAGGTTTGTCTGCACCAGCCATACACTTCTGTGAATTCCACCGAAATTAAAGAAATCAAAATATGGTGCATTGATCTTTCGTCCGGTTCTTGTGGTTTTAACCGCTCCACATGGCATACTGGTCTCATTTAACTCATTATTTACCCAGACCACCAGACGGTTCGGACCATCGGCTGCTGCCACATCGGTCACATCTGCCACCACTGGCAAAAATCCGCCCTCATGCTCCGCCACCAGAACACCATTGCAGTAAACCCGGCAACGGTTGGTCACACTGCCAAACCGGATGTACTGCTTTTTTCCTGCATGGTCTGACGGCAGATAAAATTCCGTCTCATACCAGAAATCACCGCAGTAATCTCTCTTTTCTGTTTCTGTAAATACCTCGCTGAAACTACCAGGAACTGCCATGGAAATACTGTCCGGCAAACCATGCTCCTGCCACTTCTCCCCCATTCCTTTGGATTCCGGATCAAACTGGAATCTCCAAAGACCATCTAAACGAACTGCCGACCGCCTGGTATTCGTAATTGGATACAGCAATGAATATGGTATCATGATACTCTCCTCCTCAAAAATAATAACCCCTTTGTTTTTCTCCAGAGCATAGCTTTATATTACGAGGAAAATAGGAAAATAGCAACTATTTCAGATTGCTTTTGTGATATTTTGCTATTATTTTTCAGCAATATGCCCAGAACAAATCCTGTTTCTTATCTTCCATATAGTCACTATGTAAATCAACTGGATTGCTAGTTTCTGGAACATTTCTCCGCATCCATCGCCAGCACAAACATCAGTACATGAAGCGCGTCTTCTTCCCGCTCGATATCCAGCACATACGTATCCGTCATGTGAAATAGTTCCTTGGAAACCGAAGCCACCAGTCTGCCGGACGCATCATTGATCTGATAATCCCATTCCAAAAAGTTTCCTTCCACTTGCCATCCATTAAAATCAATGTTGTAATGAGGCACAAAAAATGTAAATTCCTTGCTGATGCACCCCAGATACTGCTCGTTCTCATACAATTCAAATTTTGGAAGGAAGGTAAAGATCTTCTCCTTCACTGTTCCCACTTCCCGGTCATCCCGATTGAAAATCTTCAAACAATGTCCCCAGGATAGCTGTCCTTTCACCGTGTATACAGGATTCTCTCTTTCATCATAAATATCATAGCTGTCAAACCAGGAAAAGAACCGCTGACGGAATAATAACCTCATATACTGCACCTCCTATACTCACTCATTTTGTTACTGCCCACTATATTTTTGCTTTCTATTCTATGTTTTCTTACGGTCATCGCGGCAAAGTGCGCAGACCTACTGAACCGTTATTTTCTTTCCTATTTTTATTCTAAGTGGTAAAATAGGAAAGAACAAGAAACAAAAGATTACGTTTTTATAACAGTTTCAGACAGGAGATTCTATGAAACAGCACACTCGGTCCCATACCAGTTTTGATGAAGCTTTTGCTTATGAAGTTCTCTCCGTGGTGGAAGAAATCCCAGAAGGAAAAGTGGCCACCTACGGCCAGATTGCCCGGCTCATCGGCAAGGAGAAAAATTCCCGCCTGGTGGCCCGCGCCCTCTCCCACGCCGAGCAATTCGGTGAATTTCCCTGTCATCGGGTCGTTAATCACGCCGGACGGCTGGCACCTGGATGGGTAGAACAGGGATTTCTTCTGATGCAGGAAGGAGTAGAATTAAAAGACAGGAATCATGTAGATTTAAAGAAATATCAGTGGGATTGCTGATGAAAAAATGGGTGCCGCAAAAAATGCGACACCCATTTCTATTTTTATTATTTATTGTTCTTCTGTGCGATTGCTGCCTGTGCTGCTGCCAGTCTTGCGATCGGAACACGGAATGGAGAACAGGAAACGTAGTCCAGACCGATCTTGTTGCAGAACTCTACGGAAGATGGATCCCCGCCATGCTCGCCACAGATACCAATGTGCAGATCTGGATTGGTGGATTTACCAAGTTTGATAGCCATCTCCATCAGTTTGCCAACACCAACCTGATCCAGTTTTGCGAATGGATCATTCTCATAAATCTTAGCATCATAGTAAGAACCTAAGAACTTACCTGCATCATCACGGGAGAAACCAAATGTCATCTGAGTTAAATCGTTTGTACCGAAGCAGAAGAAATCAGCCTCTTTTGCGATCTCATCAGCAGTTAAAGCTGCTCTTGGGATCTCAATCATGGTACCTACGTGATATTTCAGGTCAGAACCTGCTGCTGCGATCTCTGCATCTGCAGTCTCAACAACGGTCTTCTTGCAATATTTTAACTCTTTTACTTCACCGATCAATGGGATCATGATCTCTGGCTCTAACTTCCAGTCTGGATGAGCCTTTTTCACTTTAATTGCTGCACGGATAACAGCTTTGGTCTGCATAACTGCGATCTCTGGATAAGTAACAGCCAGACGGCAGCCACGATGACCCATCATTGGGTTGAACTCATGTAAGGAGTTGCAGATAGCCTTGATCTGCTCTACCGTCTTGCCTTTTGCTTTTGCCAGCTTCTCAATATCAGCCTTCTCGGTTGGAACAAACTCATGTAACGGCGGATCCAGGAAACGGATGGTAACTGGGTTGCCTTCCATAGCCTCGTATAACTGCTCGAAGTCACCCTGCTGTAATGGAAGGATCTTCTCCAGAGCTTCTTCTCTCTCTTCTACAGTATCGGAACAGATCATCTCACGGAATGCCTCAATACGGTCACCCTCGAAGAACATATGCTCTGTACGGCAAAGTCCAAGTCCCTCAGCGCCTAACTCGCGAGCTTTCTTTGCATCTGCCGGTGTATCCGCATTGGTACGAACAGACATGGTTCTGTACTCATCAGCCCATGCCATGATACGTCCGAACTCACCTGCGATCTTAGCTTCTACAGTTGGGATCGCACCATCGTATACACAACCAGTAGAACCATCGAAGGAAATCACATCTCCCTCATGATACTCTTTTCCACCTAATGTAAATTTCTTGTTTTCCTCATCCATGATAATGTCGCCGCATCCGGATACACAGCAAGCACCCATACCACGTGCAACTACTGCTGCATGAGAAGTCATACCGCCACGAACAGTTAAGATACCCTGGGAAGCCTTCATACCGGAAATATCCTCTGGGGAAGTCTCCAGACGAACCAGAACGACTTTCTCGCCTCTTGCAGCCCACGCTTCAGCATCATCAGCGGTAAATACGATCTTACCACAAGCAGCACCTGGAGCAGCGCCTAATGCTTTTGCGATTGGAGTTGCAGCCTTCAGTGCCTTCTGGTCGAAGGTTGGATGCAGTAAGGAATCCAGGTTACGAGGATCGATCATAGCAACTGCCTCTTCTGGAGTTCTCATGCCCTCATCTACCAGATCACAAGCGATCTTTAAAGCAGCCTGAGCGGTTCTCTTACCATTACGTGTCTGCAGCATGTACAGTTTGCCATGCTCAACGGTAAACTCCATATCCTGCATATCTCTATAATGATCTTCCAGAGTTTTGCATACATTCTTGAACTCATCAAATGCCTCTGGGAATTTCTCTGCCATCTCATCGATGTGCATTGGTGTACGAACACCAGCAACAACGTCCTCGCCCTGTGCGTTGGTTAAGAACTCACCAAACAGACCCTTTGCACCAGTTGCTGGGTCACGGGTAAATGCAACACCGGTACCACAGTCATCACCCATGTTACCAAATGCCATGGACTGTACGTTTACAGCAGTACCCCAGGAATATGGGATATCGTTATCACGACGGTAGATGTTCGCACGTGGGTTGTCCCAGGAACGGAATACCGCTTTGATTGCTCCCATTAACTGCTCCTTAGGATCATCTGGGAAATCAGCACCGATCTTATTCTTATATTCAGCCTTAAACTGGTTAGCCAGCTCTTTTAAATCATTCGCATCCAGCTCAACGTCCAGTGTAACGCCCTTTTTCTCTTTCATCTCGTCGATAAGAGCCTCAAAGTACTTCTTACCAACTTCCATAACTACATCAGAATACATCTGGATGAATCTTCTGTAGCAGTCCCAAGCCCAACGTGGATTACCGGACTTCTCAGCCAGTACGTTGACTACCTGCTCATTTAAGCCCAGGTTTAAGATGGTATCCATCATACCAGGCATAGATGCACGCGCACCAGAACGAACAGATACAAGCAGTGGGTTCTCAATATCACCAAACTTCTTGCCGGTGATCTCTTCCATCTTCACAATATACTCGTTGATCTGACCCTGGATCTCAGCATTGATCTCACGACCATCCTCGTAGTACTGTGTACAAGCCTCTGTAGTAATCGTAAATCCCTGTGGTACTGGAAGGCCGATGTTTGTCATCTCTGCCAGGTTCGCACCTTTGCCTCCTAACAGATTTCTCATTGTTGCGTTACCTTCACTAAACAGGTAAACCCACTTTTTTGCCATAATGATATTTCCTCCTCAACTTGTAGAATCTTCTACAGCATTGTCACCGTCAGCCCATTTGTTTCCCCTCTGACAGTCTGCTATTAGTATAACACATTTTTTCTTCAAGTAAAGTGTTTTTTGTACATTTTCCATAGTTTTTGCCATGTAAGCGGTTACATTTTTTGTGCATATTCACATATTCGATTTTTGTTCGTATATACGAATAGTTATTTTATTTTTTGGGCTGATATCTGGGCGATCACGCACAATTCCCCTGCTTTCAACGCATGCTCCTGTGTCATGGCATTCTCTGTGCGATTGATGCAATCCTGGAGCAGTTCCTGAAAGAACGGGTAACCGACTTTTCCTGATACATCTTCCCTGTGTTCTCCCTTTTCATCCACCCAGTACACGTGATCTTTTGTCTGGTCCCGTGCCACATCCACATATTTTCGAAGCTCAATGTAGCCTTTTGTCCCAAGGATAAAGGTTCTGCCATCTCCCCAGGTAGATAACCCGTCCGGTGTCAGCCAGTCCACCCGGAAATAATTAGAAGCTCCATTTTCTCCTACCAGGGAGGCTTCTCCAAAATCTTCCATCTCTGGATACTTTCCATGGCTGTAATTACCGACCTGGCTGTTTACGACCCTTGCATTTTCACAACCGCTGTAATATAGAAACTGCTCGATCTGATGACTGCCAATGTCGCATAGAATCCCGCCATAAGTCTCTTTATGAAAGAACCAGTCCGGTCTGGTTTCTGGATTCAGGCGGTGAGGCCCCATTCCCATGACCTGAACCACATCGCCGATCACTCCGTCTTTCACCAGCTTTCCGGCATACACCCCTGCCTCAGAATGAAGGCGTTCACTATAATAAACCATGTATTTCCGTCTGGTTTTATCAATAGCCTTCCGTATCCGCTCTAATTGTTCCAGTGTTGTAAATGGGGCTTTATCCACGAAGTAGTCCTTGCCTGCTTCCATGACCCTGATTCCCAGATCTGCCCTCTGTGACGGAATACACGCAGAAAGCACCAGGTCAACCTCTGGATCTTCCAGGATCTGTTCCAGATTTTTTGCCTCTTTCACCTGGAATTTCTGAAAATGATCCAGAAATGTCTTTGTTTTCTCCGTATCCGGGTCATAGGCCCATTTGATCACCGCCCCGGCTTCCCCGATTCCTTCTGTCATGCCATTGATATGTCCATGATCCATCCCTGTCACTGCCGCTACAATTTTCCCATCTCTCATACCAGACTTCTCCTTCTCTACGATCTTATATTTATGAAAAAAGCTGGAATACACCATTTTGAAAATGATGTATTCCAACTCTTACTTGTGATCTGATTATGCCATATATTTGTGAAGGGTTGCACGAACTGCGCCAGGTCCAGCGATCAGCTCTTTAAACATACCTTCTATCTTCTCTGCCAATCCGATCTCATTTAAATCAGAACCAAACAGAACCTTATTGCTTAAGATTTCAGTCAGTTTGCCATCTGCGCTCTCTGGATTACCCAGCTTCACATCAGCTAACTGTTTCTGCAGTACCTCTAACATCGGGTCGCTGCTGACATTCATCTCTTTGCCCTCATCATCTACTGCCAGCAGATAACGCAGCCATCCAGCGATTGCTAACGGGATCGCAGTCAGACTGTGAATATCTAAGGAATCACTTGCTACATAGGATTTAATGGTCTCACCGAAACGAACTGTGATCTTCTGGCTGGTATCGGTAGCGATTCTCTGTGGTGTATCAGGAATAAATGGGTTAGGCAGACGCTGGTCAATGACCTCATGAATGAAGTCCATTGGGCTTAAGATACCAGGATCGGTTACAACCGGCATACCCTCTTTGTAGCCGATAGTCTCTACCAGCTTCTTTAAGTCTGCGTCTTTCATCTCTGCAGCGATGCTGTCATATCCAAGAACACAACCATAAACAGCCAGTGCTGTATGCAGTGGATTCAGACAGGTCGTTACTTTCATACGCTCTGTCATGTTAACCGTGTCACGGTCTGTCATGTAAACTCCAGCCTTCTCCAGTGCAGGACGTCCGTTCGGGAAACGATCCTCAACTACCAGATACTGCGGAACCTCTGCGTTAACGAATGGAGCGATATAGGTGTTGCGGCTGGTGATGATCGGAGCCATATCCTCGATGCCATCTGCCTCCAGAGCTTTTTCTACAACCTCTGCCGGTCTTGGGGTGATCTTATCGATCATGCTCCATGGGAAAGAAACCTGATTCTCATCTTTCACCCATGCAGCGAAATCTGCAGATACGTGGCCTTTCTTTAACCACTCCTCTACGATCGTAACCACACTATGTTTCAGTTTCTCACCATTGTGACTGCAGTTATCCATGCTGACAACAGCGATTGGCGCTTTGCAAGTATTGTAACGCTCTAATAACAGGGCTGCTACGATGCTCATGGCATGATGAGCCTTTGTCGGGCCATTCTCAATATCAGCAGTTACTACCGGTAAATACTCACCCTTTAAGTTTGCTAACGCATAGCCCTTCTCAGTGATGGTAAAGCTTAACATCTGAAGAGATGGATTCGCAAATACTTTCTTTAAGTAGCTATATTCTTTCTCATCTTCCATGTTGGCTTTTACACCTTTTGCCACGCTGGCAATGATCTCACGATCCATGGAACCATCTGGTTTTAAGCTGACCATCATGGTCATGTTGTCAAATGGTGTATAGATTTTGTCAATAATGTCATAGTCAAACGTATCTGCCGCGATGATTCCCTGCTGTGCCAGTCCCTGCTCTAACAGTCTCTGCTGCAGAACTGCGATAAATCCGCGGAAGATATTGCCTGCTCCGAAGTGTACCCACACCGGGCTTTCTTCTGTGGCAGCTCTCATCTTGTCAATGTCGAATTCTGGAAGCTTTACTCCAGCCTGCTTCCATGCAGCATCACTTAAACCTGCTTTACAAAGTTTCATGGTTTTAGCTCCTCTCTTAAATGAAATCTTTATGAAAGATGGACTTGTTCATCCATCTTGTATACTAGTACTATAGTATCACAGTTTCTGATATTTGTATACCAAATATTTTTAGATTTTATAGCAAAAATTTGCGGTCTTGTGAAATTTTTATGCCTTAAAATACTGAGGATACGCAGACTCCATAGTCTCCCGATCCACCTTATAACGATTTAAATGTTTTTCCATCAGACGCTTCGCTTCCTCTGCGTTTCCTTCAGACACAGCCTTCAGGATCATCCTGTGGTCATCTACCGTTTTTATATCCTTGATTGCCTTCAACGCCAGACTTCGGACACGGTCATAATGGATGGAAATGCTCTCCATAAGCACAAACACCTGGGTCTTCTCTGCAATCTCAAAAAGCATCTGATGATATTCGTTATCCAGCTCCAGAAGCCGCTCCGGACGATGGTTATCCAGATGAAACTGCTGTAAAGTCACATTTTCCTCCAGCTTGCGGATCCAATCCGGCGTGATCTTCTGACATACCAGTTCTACAACAGCGCTTTCCAGCACATATCGCATAAACCGTGCTTCTTCTACCATATTATAATCGATCAGGGATACCACACTGCCTTTCTGAGGATAGATCTCCACGATTTTCACCTTACTCAGCTCAATAAATGCTTCACGCACCGGAGTTCTGGAAAGATTCAGACAGGAGGCAATCTCATTCTCACTGAGCATAGAACCGGGCAGAAGATCCAGTCCCACAATATTCTCCTTCAGCACTCTCAGTGCATACTCTCTTCCCGTTTCCCTAGCAAGACGTTCCAGCACACGCATGATGATCTCCTCCGATTCCGTTCTTCATTTCTAACTGCCCTGTACAACAGTTACCACTTTTCTACTATCAGAATAACGAAATTTTCTTAAAATGTCAACACTAGTATACTAGTTGATAAGCAATTCATTTTCCGGTATAATATCTTACAGTCAGTACATCACGTCACAGACCTCCAAAACTGTTACTAATTTATATTTTATAAAGAAAGGATAGGCTTATGAAGCAGAATTCACACCCATTTTCCACGGACCATTTTCTCCATGGCGGCGACTATAATCCTGATCAATGGCTGGATCGTCCAGATATCCTGGAAAAAGATCTGGAGTATTTTGAAAAAGCAGGAATCAACTGCGTTTCTCTTGGGATTTTTTCCTGGGCAATGCTGGAACCGGAGGAAGGCCACTACCAGTTTGACTGGATGAAAGAGATCATCGACCGGCTTTACAGCCATGGAGTATCCATAGACCTGGCCACTCCGTCCGGAGCACGTCCTCACTGGCTGGCAGACGCTTACCCGGAAGTCCTGCGGGTGGATGAAAACCGCAGACGCGCCCTCTTTGGTGAGCGTCACAATCACTGTTATACCTCTCCTGCTTATCGCCAGAAAGTTTACCAGATCAACCGGAAGCTGGCAGAAACCTTTGTTGATCATCCCGGCGTGATCCTGTGGCATATCTCTAATGAATATGGAGGCGGATGCCACTGTCCTTTATGTCAGGAGCAGTTCCGGGCATGGTTGAAGGACCGTTACCACACCATCGATCATCTGAACAAATGCTGGAATACTGCCTTCTGGAGTCACATTTACCAAAATTTTGACCAGATAGAAAGTCCTTCCCCGATTGGAGAGTGGGAAATGCACGGACTGAAGCTGGACTGGAAACGGTTTGTCACCCATCAGACCCGGGATTTTATGCGCTGGGAGATCCAGGCATTGCGTGATGGTGGAACTGCAAAACCAGTGACCACCAATTTTATGTATGACTATCAGGGACTTGATTACAGCAAATTTGCTGATGATCTGGATGTGATCAGCTGGGACAATTATCCAACCTGGCATAAGGAGGCTGAGATTGAGACTGCCTGGGACTGTGGTCTGCAGCATGACCAGATGCGTTCTTATAAAGGACAGCCCTTTTTATTGATGGAATCTTCTCCTTCTGCCACCAACTGGCAGCCAGTAAGTAAACTGAGGAAACCCGGAATGTTAAAGCTGGCTTCTTTGCAGGCAGTGGCACATGGCAGCGACAGCGTTCTTTACTTCCAGATCCGTCAGAGCCGTGGCGCATCAGAAAAATTCCACGGGGCAGTCATCGACCATTACGGCGGCGAGGACAGCCGGGTGTTCCAGGAAGTCTGTGACCTGGGGCGGACCTTAAAACAGCTTAAAGAGGCTGCTGGTTCCAATACTCCAAAACAGGCTGCCATTCTATGCGATACCGAAAGCAGCTGGGCCATGGAAGATGCCATGGGGCCAAGAAACCAGGGACTTCCTGACAAAAAAACGATACAAGGCTTTTACAGCGGGCTCCGTCAAATGGGACTCAACGTAGATATTCTGGATGAAACCCAATCTCTGGATGGTTATCGCCTGGTAATCGCCCCAATGCTTTATATGTTCAAACATGGAATTCAGGAAAAATTAAGATCGTTCACTGCTGATGGCGGTACTCTGGTCATGACCTTCTGGTCCGGACTGGCTGATGAACATGATCTGTGCTTCCTTGGAGGAACCCCAGGCGGTCTGACAGATGTGCTGGGACTGCGTTTTATGGAGATCGACGGGTTATATGACTGGGAAAGCAATACATTAATTCCCATCGGTCGCGCACCGGCTTCCGCTGATGGCGTACCGTCTTCCACTGACGGTGTACTGTCCACCCAGCAGGCAGTGATCAGCAAAGCAGCTTCTGAGATGCCAGATACCTTCCACCCACAAAAAAGTTACACCTGCCACAGCCTCTGTGAACTGGTCTACCCGACCACTGCAAAAACTCTTATGGCTTACGGCTCTGACTTCTATAAAGGTTATCCGGCATTGACCTGCAATTCGTATGAAAAAGGGAAAGCCTACTACCTCTGCGCTGCCGCCGAAACCGCATTTTATCAGGATTTCTTAAAAGCCCTGGTGATCGAGCTTTTCCCGGAGCGTCCGGTGATGGAGATTCCTTACGGCGTAGAAGTCACTACCAGACAGAATGACTCCAGGGAATATCTGTTTTTACAGAATTTTACCCGTGAAACCACCGCGGTCTCCCCCTCCTGGCATGATTATGAATGTCTGACCGGAAGCTTTAGTAACTCTCTGGAACCTTATGAAACTGTAGTACTTGCACGGAACCGTAGTTAGTTACAATATTTCTTCACATACTGTCCTGTATAAGACTGTGGACAACGGGCAATCTCCTCCGGAGTGCCTTTGGCGATCACCGTACCACCCTTATCTCCGCCTTCCGGTCCGATATCGAGGATATAATCTGCAGTTTTGATCACATCCAGATTATGCTCGATCACCACAACCGTATTGCCGCCCTCAGACAGCTTCCGCAAGATCTCTACCAGCTTATGGACATCTGCAAAATGAAGTCCGGTAGTCGGCTCATCCAGAATATAGATGGTCTTACCGGTACCACGGCGGCTTAACTCTGTGGCAAGCTTTATACGCTGGGCTTCACCACCGGATAATTCTGTAGACGGCTGACCTAAACGGATATAAGAAAGTCCCACATCATTCAGCGTTGCGATCTTCCGGTAGATCGACGGTACGTTCTCAAAGAACTTCATAGCCTCTTCCACAGTCATATTTAACACATCGTAGATACTTTTTCCTTTATATTTTACCTCCAGTGTTTCACGATTGTAACGCTTTCCACCACAAACCTCACATGGCACATAGACGTCTGGAAGAAAATGCATCTCGATCTTGATAATACCGTCACCAGAACATGCCTCACAACGGCCACCCTTAACGTTGAAGCTGAATCTTCCTTTCTTATATCCTCTCTCCTTAGCATCCACGGTAGAAGCGAACAGATCGCGGATCATATCAAACACACCGGTATAGGTGGCCGGGTTTGAACGGGGCGTCCGTCCAATCGGGGACTGGTCAATGTTAATCACCTTATCAAGCTGCTCTACACCCTCGATACACTTATGTCTGCCCGGAATAGTTCTGGCTCTGTTTAACTTTTTCGCCAATGCTTTATACAAAATCTCGTTGACCAAAGAACTCTTACCCGAACCGGAAACTCCGGTCACACAGGTCATAATACCTAATGGAATCTTCACATCGATGTTCTTTAGGTTATTCTCCGCCGCACCTTTTACTGTCAGCCAGCCAGTTGGCTTTCTGCGTTCTTTCGGCACCGGGATCTGTATCCGTCCACTTAAATAAGCACCTGTAATGGATTCCGGACACTGCATGATCTCTTCTGCAGTTCCTGCTGCCACCACATTTCCACCATGCTCTCCAGCTCCCGGACCAATATCCACAATAAAGTCCGCTGCTCTCATGGTATCCTCGTCATGCTCCACCACGATCACGCTGTTACCCAGATCCCGCAGATGGAACAGGGTCTGCAGTAGTTTATCATTATCCCTCTGATGCAGTCCGATACTTGGCTCATCCAGAATATAGGCCACCCCGACCAGACCGGAACCGATCTGGGTCGCCAGACGGATACGCTGGGCTTCGCCGCCGGATAATGTTCCAGTTGCCCGGGACAGAGACAGATAATCCAGTCCTACATTAATCAGGAACGAAACTCTCGCCCGGATCTCTTTTAAGATCTGGGCTCCAATGGCCTGCTGCATCTCACTTAAAGACAGACCATCCAGAAATGTCCGGAAGTCCACAATTGACATATTCGTCGCATCGAAAATGTTCAGACCTCCTACCGTTACAGCCAGAGAGGACTGTTTCAAACGCTTGCCCTTACACAGGGAACATGGTGTGATCCGCATAAAGGTCTCATACTCTGCCTTGCTGGCCTCCGAGAATGTCTCCCGATATCTCCGCTCTACATTCCTGATCAGACCCTCGAAGGCCACATCATAGATACCCTCTCCACGCTGTCCTTTGTAGTAGACCTTCACCTCTTTTCCACCGGTTCCCCGGATCAGAACATCCTGGATCTCCTGCGGATACTGTTCAAAAGGTGTATCCAGGCTAAAGTGATATTCTTTCGCCAGAGCATCCAGAATCGCCCTGGAAAAGCTTCCTTTATCGGTACAGGACTGCCATCCCAGTACGGTAATGGCGCCCTCGTTAATACTCAAAGATTTATCCGGGATCATCAGATCCTCGTCAAATTCCATCTTATAACCCAGTCCAAAACAATCTGGACAGGCGCCAAACGGATTATTAAAGGAAAAACTTCTCGGCTCCACCTCATCAATGCTGATACCGCAATCCGGACAAGCAAAGTTCTGGCTGAAATTCAGCATCTCCCCATCTGTCACATCCACCATCATCAGGCCATTGCCCAGGCTCATGGCTGTTTCAATAGAATCTGTCAGACGCTTTTCAATGCCAGAACGGACGATCAGACGATCTACCACGATCTCAATGTTGTGCTTGATATTCTTATCCAGATGGATCTCTTCCGAAAGCTCATACTGGTTTCCATCGATCCGGACCCGCACAAATCCACTCTTCTTAGCCTGGTCTAACACCTTCACATGCTCGCCCTTCCGTCCACGGACCACGGGAGCCAGAAGCTGGATCTTCGACCTCTCCGGAAGCTCCATGATCTGGTCTACCATCTGGTCTATCGTCTGCTTCTTGATCTCCTTACCGCACTTAGGACAGTGCGGTATACCGATCCGGGCATATAAAAGACGCATATAGTCATAAATCTCCGTCACCGTACCCACCGTAGAACGGGGATTGCGGTTGGTAGACTTCTGGTCTATGGAGATAGCCGGGGACAGCCCCTCAATACTCTCCACATCTGGTTTCTCCATCTGCCCAAGAAACTGCCTTGCATAAGAAGAAAGTGACTCCATGTAACGCCTCTGACCTTCTGCGTAAATGGTATCAAAAGCCAGGGAAGATTTACCAGAACCACTTAAACCGGTTAAAACCACCAGTTCATTTCTCGGTATATCCAGATTGATATTCTTTAAGTTGTGCTCATTGGCACCTCGTATTTTGATATATTGCTTCGGCATCTTTTTAACTCCTATTTCCGTAAAATCTCCAATAAACTTATGGTTCCATGATACCACACCTTTTATTCTTTTGCAAACATTTGTTCGGCTTTTTAAAAAGAAAAACTGGGAAACACAGATTCCCCTATATTTCCCAGTTTCTTCGTAACTGTGCAGTTCTTTCACGGTTACATTTCTTCTATATTTATGAATATGTCAGCTTATGCTGCCAAGAATCACGCACCAAGTCTCACGGACGTTCAGCTTGAAATGGTTGACAGACCCGAGAGTATTACACTCTTACCTACTCTGCACAGCTGTCTGTCATGAGAAACGGATCATTTAACATCTCAAAATACTCCATCAGAATCTTATCATACTTCTTTGCAGTCTCGCTATCCGGTGTCAGGATCTCCGGATGCATCTGATATGGATCCTGATCATTGTGATACAGATACCGCACAGGTTCCACGCCCGGTTTGGTTCCACGGTCAATCACATAAGTCTCAGCTTTGGTACGGATGCCTCTCCAGCCAAAGGATTTCGGGTTCATTCCAAGTTTCCGGTACGGATTGACCAGTTCCGGCATTCCTGGGAACATACATAAAAAGGCGTGATCCGGCTCTTTCTGTCCAGAAGCTTCACCTGTGATATAGCTTCCTCTACAGGAGCCCTCAACGGTTTCCGGCACCGGAGCGCCTAACAGTTCCAGAAGGGTCGGCATATGATCCGGGCTGGTAAACAGCACATCTGTGCTTCCAGGTTTGATTCCCGGGCCTCGGAAATATAACGGAATCCGGATGGACTCCTCATACCAGATATTTTTGCCATAAAGCCCATGAGAACCCATACAGTCACCGTGATCCGCTGACAGAACCACCAGGGTATCCTGATCCAGCCCTGACTCTTTTAAATACTCCATAATCCGCCCGAAGTTCTCATCCAATCCTGCAATAGCTGCAAAATATTCTTCCCGTTTGGTCAGATAATCCTGGTTTGTTCTCCATTCCTCCGGTACATTTTCACGGAATGGGATCTCCTTACCTTTATAAGCATTCCAGTACTTCTCCGGCACCTGGTCATATGGCGGATGAGGCGGGTTCCAGGACAGGAACATACAGAACGGTTTCTCCTCGTCTCTGTTTTTCAGATAATCCAGTGCCAGATCTGTTTCGTATTCCACAGACCATTTTCCCGGTTTGATCTTTTCGTCAGTATCATGCCAGTAATGAGGATTCATATGCTCATCCATAGCGCCATAAGAAACCCAGTAATCAAAGTGATGTCTCCGCTCTCCCTGTGGTGTAAACGCATCCCAGTTCACAGCCCCGGATTTCGGATCCTTGTAGAAATTCTTCTCGCTTCCGTCCAGATGCCATTTGCCAATATAGGCTGTTGCATAGCCACAGTCATGAAGCACATCAGAAATGGTGATCTCCTGTGGTTTTAACATCACGACCTCATCCAGACCGATCTTGCAGTTGGTCCACATTCCGCAGCTGGTCGGATACTTACCGGTCATCAGAGATGCACGATGTGGGGAACAAAGTGGATAGGTGCTGATGGCATTGGTACAGGACATACTTTCCTGTGCAAACCGATCCATGTTCGGTGTCGCTACCGGATCTTCGCCAGCTGCTCCCACAGCATGGGCTCTCCACTGATCCGCAAAAATATAGAGTAAATTCTTCTGTTTTCCCATTTTCCTGCTCCTTTATTATTTTCTTCTCAGCAGTTTGTCAAAACCCTTACACTGCTGCATGAATGCACAACTGCTGGGTAAAGTGGACATTCGCAATCCGCTTCGCTACTTGCTCATGAACGCAGTCGCTTCGCGATCTGTCAGTGGGAGCTTTCAACTCCCACTGACATAAGCATCCCCCCTCACCCGCCGCTTAGTGCTCCGCGCACTTGAAGCGGGGGAATGCTTATCTGCGTTCAAACCAAAAACCGGGATCGAGTTTCCCCAATCCCGGCATTTTATCACCAATTAGTTTTTGCCTAAGTAAGTATCATATGCCTGCTGGTTGATCTCCAGTGCACGGTCGATACCTCTAGCCTTTAACTCAGCAATGAAATCATCGTAATCTGCTTCGAAATCATTAACACCAAGTACCCAGGACTGGAATTTCTCTTCTACATATGGCTGAATGCTTGCCATGATGTTCTTGTACTCTGTGTCATCCTCAGCAGTGTATTTTAACTCGATCTCACCATCTGCATATGGAGGCATGTCAGTACCAAACCATTCTGGATGGGAATCATACATATCACTTGCTTCTTTACCGATCTCAGTCATAACTGCTTTCTCGTAGTCACCATCCTGGCACATACCGATACGATACTGAGAGCCGATGGAACGCAGATAACCAATAGGAGTTAACTCAGATTTTAACACTTTATCAGTAAACTGTCTGGTACCGTCTGCATTCACTGTATAAGTATCACCCTCGATACCCCAGTTCATTAATGCATCGCCCTCTTCGGTGAAGAAGTAGTCCATGAATTTGATCACAGTCTCAGGATCGGAGCACATAGAAGAAATACCCCAGCCTGCGCCTGGATAACGGCTGACACGCTCTTTTACGTTGCCATTCTGATCTGCTGGCGGAGCAAATGGAACCATCTCAAAGCCTGGGATCGCATCTGCTAAGGAAGTGTTGTAGTTACCGGCACTTACCCAGTCATGGGTACATCCACCTAAGTTACCACTTAACAGGGTATCACGTGCGGAAGATCCTCTTGTGAAGAACTCTGGGTCAAGGATGCCTTCCTCATACCACTGGATCATACCCTTAACACCAGTCTTGAAGTTCTCTTCCAGCGGCTCGAAGGTCATCTTGCCATCTCTTGGATAGAAGGTTGTGCTGGTATCCCACAGATACAGGTACTCTTCTGGCATCTTCCAGCCTGCACGGTCAAATAACGGAACCTCATCCTTCTGGCCGTTGCCGTTTGGATCCTCGTTGCGGAATGCATATAATACATCATGCAGCTCGTCTACCGTTGTCGGAACCTCCAGCCCCAGCTTGTCTAACCAGTCTTTACGGATCCACCAGTACTCTGCAGAAAGCAGCTCCTGGTTCTTTGGAATGTAGTAGATGTTTCCGTCTAAGGAGTAGCATGCCTGACGGAAACGGTCATCCTCTTCCATAACTGCTTTGATGTGTGGAGCATACTGATCGATCAGGTCGTTTAACGGGATCAGTCCACCATCACGACCTAACTTCTCTAATTCAGAGCTATCCTTGTAGCTGATGATATCAGCTAACTGACCGGAGCTTAACATTAAGTTGAAAGCCTCATCCTCGTTGGAGTTGGTCAGAGCGACCGTACCTTTTAAACCAATGTTGGTACGTTTCTGTACTTCCTGCCATACCTGCCAGTTGCTATCGAATGGCATGTTGTTGAAGTTATCAAAAATAGTAAACTCTTTTGGCTCAGCACTGATTAAGCTGCCCTCTAAGCCGGACTCGGTCGCAGCCTCTGTGGCTGCTGCCTCTGTACCTGCTGCCTGTGCAGCTGCTGTTGTGCTGGTAGTTTCACTGCTCTTTCCTGAGCAGCCTGCGGTCATGGATGCAGTCATAGCTGCTAACAGCATGAGCGCCATTACTTTTCTGGAATCTTTTTTCATTTTTATTTTCCTCCTTTTTTTTATCCCTTTACACCGCCCACGGTAAGGCCGGTCTTAAAGTACTTCTGAACAAACGGGAACACGATCAGCATTGGAATAATCGCAATGATGATCACAGCGTAAATAATTGTAGTCGGTGAGCTCATGGACTCTGCAGTCACTAAAGCTGCATCTGCTGCGTTAGCCACACGGTCAACCAGCATCTTCTTTAACATAACCTGAAGCGGAGCCTTTTTGTCATCCTGCAACAACTGCATAGCCCAGAAGTAACTGTTCCAACGGTTTACACCGTAGAACATTGCAACCGTTGCCAATGCCGGTTTTGATAATGGCAGGAAGATCTTATAGAAGATCGTGAAATGGTTTGCTCCATCGATGAAGGCTGCCTCCTCCAGTTCCATCGGAACCTGCTCAAAGAAGCTCTTCATGATGATCATGTTGTAGGTGTTGATGGCAAAACCGAAGATAATTGCGGTTCTGGTATCCAGAAGTCCGAAATTCTTAAAGTTTAAGTAGGTCGGAATGATTCCGGCGTTAAACCACATGGTAAATACCGTAAATAAGGTAAAGAATTTGCGGAACATCAGTTTCTTCTTAGATAAGGCATATGCCATACTGGTAGAGAAAGCCATATTGACCAGGACACCAAATGCAGTATAGAAAATGGTATTGGCATAGGCAAGCCAGATACCTGGCTTTGCACAGGCCTGCTTATAGCTTTCTAAAGTAAAATGCTTGATGGAAAACATAACGGTACCATTTTCCACATATAAAGGCTTGCTTAAGGAAGCGATCAGTGCATAATAGATTGGGTAAAGTACAACGATGGAGATCAAAATTCCAAGGATTGTCATTCCCACATCAAAAATCCGTTCGCCGGTACCTATGACACGGCCATGATTCTTATGTTTTTTCATATCGTCCTCCTTACCACAATGCTGTATCCGTAATCTTACGGCTTACTTTATTGGAAACAACTACTAATACCAGTGCGATGAATGCCTCAAACAGACCAACGGCTGTAGACAGACCATAGTTACCATTCTCAAAACCAAGACGGTAAGAATAGGTAGCGATGATATCAGATACAGAGTAGGTTGATGGCTGGTACAGAAGAAGGATTGCCTCGTAACCAACCTTCACGATCTTACCTACATTCAGTACGAACATTGTTACAACGGTAGGTAAAATAGCCGGGATCGTGATATTTTTGATCTTCTGCCATCTGCCTGCTCCGTCTACGGTTGCTGCCTCATAAAGACAAGGATCAATACCCATGATCGCCGCAATGTAAACCAGAGAGTTGAAACCTGCTGTCTGCCATAAGGTCATGGTTGTGTAGATTCCTCTGAAATACTGAGGCTTTACCATGAAGTAGATCGGCTCGATTCCCAGTTTCATAAGGAACATATTGATGATACCGGTACTTGGTGATAAGAAGTTAACTACCATACCGCAGACAACTACGACTGACACAAAGTATGGAAGCAGCGTTGCCATCTGAGTGAATTTGCTTACGATCTTGTTCTTCATCTCAGTAACGGCAACTGCCAGCAGGATCGGAACCGGGAAACACACAACGATCTGCCAGAAGGAGATCATAATGGTGTTTTTAAATACTCGGATGAAATCCCGTCCTGTTAGGAAATCAATGAAATTCTTGAATCCAACAAACTTGCTTCCGGCAATACCTTTAAAGATATTGTAGTCGTAAAAGGCGATCCGCAATCCGGTCATCGGCCGATAAGCGAATGCCAGGTACCATAACAGACCCGGAAGTAATAATAAGTACAGCTGATAATTCTTTCCAATGCTTTTTGCTCCGGCTATGAACCGTTCTCCAATTCCAGCCTTTGCATTTTCTTTGTTCTGCATCAGAATCCCCCTTTCTTATTTTCGTCATCCCTGACGTGGTAGGTGTTCTCCCTTGCGATGGCTTAAGTATACCCGGCCTGTTTTCAAAAGTAAATCTCTCATTTTCCAGACGATTTTCATTTTTCAATATGCCGGCAAAAAAGTTGCTTTTTGTCCATCATCATTTTTCAACTTCATCTACAAAGGACAAATCGGTATTGCTTTTTGCCATTATTTATATTATATTAACAGAAGTTAGATGGATTTTTATAACTTTTATACAGAAGGGGGATTCCATGCAAAATACTAACTATCTTCTGATCCTCTGTGATCAGTTGTCTGCTACTGCACTGAGTGCCTACGGCAACACCTATTCCCAGACACCGAATCTGGACAGGCTGGCCGCTCAGTCTGCAGTATTTGACTATACCTATACGCCATGTCCTTTATGTCAGCCTGCAAGAGCGTCATTCTGGACCTCCAGATATCCGCATGAGACCAATGTGCGGACCAATCTTCCGGTTCAAGAATTTCCTATTTATAAGCAGAATGAATCAATAAAGCCAGGGACATTTGCCCGCATCTCCGATGAGATCAAAGGCATGGGCGAGTATTTTTCCGATGCCGGATACAAATGCATCCACTTTGGTAAGGATCATTCTTACGGCGCCCTGAAGGGCTTTGATGTGGTACCGGATGTGCAGATCAATATTCCGCGAACAAACCCGTCCATCAACTTCGACTATGAAACCTATCTGGATGTGGACACGACCGCCAAGACAGTCTCCTGGCTGACTGACCAGGCTCCTGCTCTGGATCAGCCATTTTTAGCAGTCGCTGATATCCAGAATCCACACAACATCTGTGGTTATATCGGTGAGATGCGTGATGGCTGTCATCCTGAGAATTTTGAACTTGACCGTGAACTTCCTCCGCTTCCGGAGAACTTCGATTTTGATGATCTGGAAAACCGTCCGGAATTTATCCAGTATTTGTGCTGCGCACACCGCAGGCTGCGCCACGCCGCCCACTGGACACCACTGGATTACCAGTATTATCTCTACGCTTACTACTACTATCTTGCCATGGCAGATAAGCAGATTGGTCAGATCCTGGATGCTCTGGATAAAAGCGGCAAGCGTGAGAACACCGTGATCCTGTTCTTTGCTGATCACGGAGAAGGAATGGCAGGTCATCACATGGTCACCAAGTACGGTGTTTTCTATGAAGAAAGTAACCATGTGCCATTTATGTTCTCTGGCCCTGGCATCAAAAAGGGACGAATCGGAGGAGTTTCTTCCTTATTAGACATTCTTCCAACCATGCTTGATTACTCCGGAATCTCTTACGAGGGATTGGCCGGAACCAGCCAGTATGACGCGATCACCGGTAACACTTCCGTTTCTGCATCGCCTTATGTGGCAGCAGAATGGCAGGATGAATTCCGTGGTTATACCGTTCCTGGACGCATGATCTGTGATGAAAACTACAAATACATCTGCTACGGAGAGCCTGACAGTGAAGAGCTGTTTGATCTGAAGAAAGATCGTTTGGAAAAGATCAACGTTGCAAAGGATCCTTCTTATGCATCCGTGCTGGATCAATATCGCGAAAAACTGGAAGCACACCTGGCACTGACTCACGATGATTTCCACCAGTTAGCGGTTTCCGATCATTCTGCTTACCGCCATCACAAATTGGGATACTGCAATCACGAGGGACTAAGTGCTGTTGAGGTGTATGCCCAGTCAATAAAGAAGGGTTGATTGCATGCATTTTCGCGGAACTTATCAAAAAACGCTTGCCCGCATCCTGTCTGCAGTCGCTATCATCATGGCATTGCTGATCAGTGTTTTAAGCGGTGCTTTCCTGGAGCGGCAGACGCATGCAGAATATGAGTATCATTTAGAGCAGACAGCCAAAAGCCAGGAGTCCAGCGCCACCATCGCATCCAACGTGATCTTAAACACGGTTTTAAAATGTGCATCCAACCAGAGTATCATCCGCTGGGTCAACTCCTCCAGCCTGCCTGAGTATTATTTCAATGCCATCGAAGCCACCAAAGGTCTGCAGGAATCGATAAATAACACACTTCCTATCGAGTATCAGTGCGCGCTGATGCCATTGAGTGTCAAAGCCTTCAATGGCAAGATCGTGGATATGGTGCTGACACATAACCGCACCATGGCTGTTTCGGAGCTTTTATCCACACTTCATATCGACCAGCAGGAATATCTGCGGCTGATCGACCATTTTTATGATAGTGATGAACCATACTTTCTTGCACGCTACGATCAGGAAAGTCAGGATCTTGAAAACATGATCTACATCATGAAGGCTAATAATACAAAAAATACGAAAAACGCTTTCCTGATCTTTGTGACGATACCAAGAGAAACTTTTGTTGCAGCTTCTGAGGACGAAGACTTCTTTCTGTACAACAGCTCAGGGATCTTCGCCTATTCCCATAATACAGAGGAGTTTCAGAAGCACTGCCAGCAGATCTACGAGAAGCTTTCAGTTTCAAAAAGTGCTTTTTATTATGGCAAAGCCCAGAATACTTCTGGCGGATACTTACTGGTCACCGGAATCACACCTTTTCAGTGGCTGATGGCATCCATTTATCCTTCCTATAAGCTTCCTACAGAGACACTGCTGATCTTCTTCATCGTAGTATTCCTTACGATCGGCCTGTTTCTGTACACCAGTTATCACCTGGTTGAGCGCTTATACCGCCCTATGGAAGAGCTTATGGAATCCTCTTCTATCCCGGCAGGCCAGACTGGCGAAGCCATCGATGAATTTGCGATCATCCGGAATAACATTGAGGAAAATTCCAAGCTGGCCCACACAAAGGCATATAAGGATCTGTTATTTACCAGAAAACCCGACCTTTCCTCCAGATACTTTCAGTATCCGGATGCCTCCTATTGTGTATCTCTTGGTGAAACCATGAATCCAGAAGATGAGCATGCATTTCATGCCATTGCAATCCAGAAAGCGGCCGCTTATGAGCTTTCTATCCAACAGGAACAGGTGATCTACATTGACCTGGATTATAACCGTTATGCCCTGATCATCCGCACGGATTCCATTGAGGAGGCCAAGCAGTTACTGACCCAGCTCTTAAACCAGTTAGAGGATCAGGAGGATCTGTCTGTCTCTGACCACCGGGTTGTGCTTTCTGATATCCATAAGGGGCTTGACCAGCTCTATTTATGCTATCACGAGGCTCTGCGGATTCTGGAATTCCGTTATCTTCACGCCAAAACACGGCTGATCACTTACCGGGATATTTCCTCCATTGATGCAGCGACCTACTACTCCTATCCCCTTCAGACGGAAAAACGCCTGATCCAGTGTGTGCTGGATGGCAAGGAGGAGGCACTGGACATCTTTGATGATGTTATTCGGGAGAATATCGCGAATAAGGATCTGTCCAGAGAAAACCTGCAGAACCTGATCTATGCATTTATCGGAACGATCTCCAGGATCTTCCAGGAGTTAAAAACCACTCCTGACGCATTTTTGGATGATCCCATTGATTATAAGTATCTGTACAGCCACTGGAATGATGCCATCATTTTCAAAAAGCTGAAAAATATCCTGGAAACTGTGATCAACAAGGTCAGACAGCGGGAAGACAGCCGTGACCAGGATCTGTTAAATCAGATGTTAAATTACATTTATGAGAATTACTGGGATGACATTATGTTAAATGACTTAGCTGAGCACTTAAACATTTCCCCAAAATACTGTGGAATCCTTTTTAAACAGCTGAGTGACAATAATTTTAAAGACTTTTTAAACCGCTACCGGATCGAGAAAGCCAAAGAAATCCTGCGAGATGATCCATCAATCAAAATTGTGGATCTAAGCGCTATGGTCGGCTTTAATTCCTCTAATAGCTTTATCCGCGTTTTCAGCAAGTACGAAGGCATCACGCCTGGTGCTTATGTAGACCGGATTCAACATTCATAAACCCCGAAAGGAGAGATTTTCTTATGTCACAGACCATCGAATCTATCAAAACTTACCCAGCTGCCACCATGGAGCAGATCAAGGGTGCCATGGACGAAGCTGTTTCCATCGTCCGCCAGGATCTTCCTGTCTTCACTGACAAGTTCCCGGATTCCAACTCCAAAGACGGCTTCTATCCGCCTACAGAAAATGTAGAGTGGACCACCGGTTTCTGGACCGGATGTATCTGGCTTTCCTACGAATACACCAAGGATCCGGCATTCCGCGAGGCAGCTACCAAGCAGGTAGATAGCTTCTTAAACCGGATTGAGAAACGGATCGATGTAAACCATCATGATATGGGCTTTTTATACAGTCTTTCCTGCGTTGCCGCTTATAAACTGACAGGCAATGAGAACGCAAAAAAAGCAGCTCTGTTAGCTGCTGATAACTTAATCTCCCGTTTCCGTACTGTCGGTAATTTCTTACAGGCATGGGGATCTACCGGTGATCCGAAGGAATATCGTCTGATCATCGACTGTCTGTTAAACCTGCCTCTGTTATACTGGGCAACAGAAGTCAGCGGAAATCCGGATTATGCTGCCAAGGCAGAAGCACACATCCAGACTGCTATGAAATGTGTGGTACGTCCAGATAATTCCACCTATCACACCCATTTCTTAGACATTAAAACCGGTGAGCCTACCTACGGCGTTACCCATCAGGGCAACCGCAACGGCTCTGCATGGGCCAGAGGACAGTCCTGGGGTGTATACGGTATCGCACTCAGCTACCGCTACTTAAAGAATCCGGAATATATCGATCTGTTCTGCCGCGTTACCGACTACTTCTTAGAGCATCTGCCAGAAGATCTGGTGCCATACTGGGATTTCGACTTTGATACCGGTTCCACAGAACCTCGTGACTCTTCTGCTTCTGCTGTAGCCATCTGCGGTATCCTGGAAATGTGCAAATATCTGCCGGAGGAGAAGGCAGCTGCTTACCGGGCGGCTGCAGAAAGATTGATGCGTGCATTGATTGAAAAATGCGCTAATACCGATTTCACAAAATCCAACGGTATTTTACTCCATGGCACCTACGCAAGAGACACACCAACCAACACATGCAAAAACCGTGGTGTGGATGAATGCAATACCTGGGGCGATTACTTCTATATGGAGGCATTAACCCGGTTCTTAAATCCTGATTGGAAACTGTACTGGTAATTCTACAAAAGCGGATATGCCGTTCACAGCAGTGAACAGCATATCCGCTTTTTTCATCTTATTCAGCCACTACGCTCCATCAGATCTTCTCAAACCGTTCCACATCCGTCACAAAGATCGTTGCGCCGCCAAGCTCCACCGTCACTGGCGTCATCATATAACCTGCAGAGATCGATGCAATGTTGGGCGTCGGCACATTACAGGTGATCCTCTGGCGTTTGCCGCAGGTATCCTTGATCAGCTGAATCGCCTGGTCTACCTTTTCTGCCTCTGTACCGATCATCAGAGTTGCATTTCCCTTTTTTAAGAACCCACCAGTGGTGGCAAGCCTGGTCACACTGAAATGATTCTCTGTCAGAACATCCGTTACTCTGGTTCCATCATCAGAACTTACAATCGCATAGATAATCTTCATAATCATGCACCTCTCTTTTTCGTTGAAACTTTATCTGGAAATTCCGGTTACCTGTTTCTGACCGGAACTGTCCGTAGAATACTGCACCTGGACTTTTTCTCCCGGTGCTAAAGCCGGAACATCACTTCCCCAGGTAAACTGATAGGACTGGCCATCACTGGTCTGAATGGTAAGTCCGGACGGGTCCAGGGCTGTAACGTTACCAGTTACTGTTTTACCGGAAGAGCTGTTGGTGGTTCCACCTGGAGCTGTTGTATTACCAGGAGTCTGAGAACCATCTGGAGCAGTTGTGTGTCCAGAAGTACTGCCACCCGGTGTTGTCCCATTGTTGATGGTTGTTGTCGGACTGGTGGTAGTCTGGTTCTTATTGCCAGCAGAACTGCTGCCAGTTCCTGATGTACCAGAAGTGGTACTACTGGAAGTATTGGTGGTGGCCGGTGCTGTCTCAGTCAGATAATTCTTTGCCACATACGCTGTATGACCCTTATAAGTCACCCGGACCCAGCCATTTTCCACTTCTCCGGTTACAGTCACCTTTTCTCCTGCTGACAGGGCACCCAGTACATCCGTACTTGTCGAGTAGCCGGAACGCACTCTTACAGAGGATGACGCATACATGGTCTTGCTCACATCTTTTACCGTATACGTTGCTGCTGCAGTCGTCGGAGCTGCCGCTTTCGTAGCTGCTGCAGTCGTCGGATTCGCTGCCTTTGTCGCTGCCGCAGTCGTCGGATTCGCTGCCTTTGTCGCTGCTGCAGTGGTTCCTGTTGTCGCAGTCTCTGCAGAAATGATCATCTTCCCGGCTTCTTGTGTAGTCTCAGGCTCTGTCTGTCCCTCTAAAGACTCCACTGCTGCAGTTGTCTCTCCTGTGACAATCTCAATCTTGGTACCTCCTGTTTTGGAGGTTTCTTCAGGAGTGTTCCCCTCTGCCTGTTCTCCACTGGTTTCTCCCGCCACAATTCCGGACTCTGCCGCCGTGGTTCCATTGATCACAATTCCATCTCCGCTGCCACAGGCTGTCAGCATCACCGCTGTCATCGCTGCTGCCGTTAATATTGTCAGATGTTTTCTCATCTTAATCTCCATTCCGTCGTCTTCAGATAACGACACCATTTTCATCATGGGAATGATTATAACTCATTCCATTTTATTTTTCCACCATAACTGTTCACTAATTTTATGCGTAACTATTCAGTACCTTCATAGTTACGAGCAAAAATCCATTCTAGATCAGCTTCGCTGATGGGATTTTTGCTTTCTAGCCTATGTGTTCTTACGGTCAGCGCAGCATGTGCGCAGACCTACTGAATAGCTACTTTTATGTACAAATTACCCTCATCTATCATTATTTTTCAATAATGGCAGAAGATGGGTTTTCTCTTTCTGGGCGGCCTGTTCCAAAAATGATTCATAACTATAGAAACAATATCCGGATACCACACCTCCCGCCCTTCCAGCAAGAACCTGACGACTGATGATATCCTCATGGGTCAGCCACTCGGAAACCTCGTTATAGTCCTTCACATCCGTTCCCGCCCGATACATGGCAAGACCCAGATACAATCTTGCATGACCCTTTTTCACAAGACTGGACCACGCATTTAAGTTCTCCTGAAATGCAAAAGCTGCCTTTTTCCCATCGCTGATTTTTGCCTCAAAGCCCCAATATAACTGCGGCATGATATAATCCACATAACCATCCTGAGTCAGCCAGCGGTCAATATCCGTAAACAGCTTGGTATCGCTCCGTAGATTTCCAAAATATCCCTGTGGACTGATTCCAAAGGTCACCGATGGTTTCTCTGCCTTTACCGCCCGGTATACACGCGCCACCAGATCACTGACCTGATCTCTCCGCCACTGGGCAGCTGTTTTTGTGCTTCCAGATTTCTGGTATTCCGGATAATCAAACCACCGGCTTTCCAGACTGTCATCTACACCTGGATAAAAATAATCATCGAAATGGATGCCATCCACATCATATTTTTTTAAAACCTCTGTCACACAGCCAACCACCATCTGTTTCACTGCTTCCGATGATGGATTGTAATACCAGGAACCATCCTGCTGCAGCACGTTCCGGTCATTGGAAGTGTCACCATCTGTCAGCCATTTTTTCGCCGGACTGTCTGCGGATACTTCATCCCAGGTCATCTGGTAGCCGGTGATCCGGTACGGATTAAACCATGCATGAAACTTCAGCCCTCTGGCCCTGGCCGACTGGATCATATAAGAAAGAGGGTCATAGCCTGGACTTTTCCCCTGGATTCCCGATGCAAATTTGGACCATGGCGCATAATCAGACGGATACATGGCATCACCGTGGGAGCGGACATGGACAAATACCGCGTTCATTCCCCAGCTTTTACAATGATCAAACATCTGATCTACAGCAGCCTGAAATGCCTGTTCTTCTTTTGGAAGACTGTTCCAGGTCAGATAAGAAATCCATACACCGTGAAGTTCTCCATCTTCCCCGAAATATCCCGGGCCGGAACGGACAATGGAATCCACACCTTCTGCTGCCAGACTTTCGGATCCATTCCATTTTTCTGCCAATCGACTGCCACAAAAAAATCCTGTCAGTAATACAAGACAGAGCAGGAACCGGCAAAAAAGCCATCGGACCGGGTTTTTCTTTTTCTTCATCCGCAAAATCCCTCCTGTATCCTTTCCCAGTAACTGTTCCATACTTTCACAATCACCTTTTCCTCATTTTACCACAGGATTTTCTTCAATACTATTTAAGTTTTCCTAACAATTCTGAAGATAACAGCCGTTCTTCCCTTCCTGTTCTTTTCTTTTACGTGATCACTTCAACCCTGCTGCCAATTTCTTCCCTGTTTCGTTCCTTGGTAACTACAATCTTTTTCTCGATCCGGTCTTTCAGTTCAGAAACATGGGAAATGATCCCTACCAGGCGTCTACCCTCTGTCAGTCCATGTAATGCGTTGACCGCCTGATTCAAGGCGTCTTCATCCAGAGATCCAAAACCTTCATCTACAAACATGGCATCCAGCCGGATTCCTCCTGCCATGGACTGGATTTCATCTGAAAGTCCCAGCGCCAGGGACAGGGATGCCTGAAAGCTTTCACCACCTGAAAGTGTTTTGACACTTCTCTCGGTTCCATTGTAATGATCGATCACATTGAGATCCAGACCGGCTTTTTCTCTTTTATTTCCAGAGGTCTCCTGCCGCTTTAGCTCATACTGGCCACCAGACATCGTCAGAAGACGGAGATTGGCCCTTCTTAAGATCCGGTCAAAATAAGTCATCTGAATGTAAGTCTCCAGTTCCACCTTCTGCTTCTGGTTCAAAGTTCCTCCTGCCGTATCTGACAATGCTTTCACCCAGACATATTTCTTTTCCGCGCGGATCATATCCTCTTTGCGCTTCTCTACCGCCTGGATGATCGATCGATTCCTTGACACAGCAGCGTAAATCTCCTGATACTGGTCAGAAATCCTTTGTTTTTCCTGCATCAGCACTGCTTTTTTTCCACGGATCACCTCTTCTGGATCTGATCCGGTTTCATCTGGCAGCTGCTGTTCTTTTTCTATATTCTGGAGCTGGATCGTCAATGTCTCTACCGCTGCCAAAAGTGCTGCCTCCCGCCGGTTATAAGAATCCCTCTTCTTTCCGGCATCAGCAATCTGCTTCTCCAGATTTCCGATCTGCCTCTCATGTTCTTTTATCTGGCCGGTAAGAAGCGTTTCTTCCATACTGGCAATATTGGCAATTCCATAGGATTTTGCGATTTCCCGTGCTTCCTCCGTCTGTTCCTCTACTCTTTTCGACAGTTCCTCAATCCTGGTCTGCAGTCGTACCGCATCCTCTCTGGCCTGTGCCATATTCTGTTCCAGCTGCTCTGTCCTCTGTTCAATATATGGAATCTGCTGATCCAGCTTCTTTTTCCGCTCCAGACTGTGGGATGCCTGTAATACCTGCTGCCGGAGTTTATCCTGCTCTTCCAGCAGCTTCTGTACATCCTCTGCGGTCAGAAGCAATTTTTCTTCTCCGGCAATCAGTTCTCTGATATGACCGGCATCTCCACTAAATTTCTGAGTTTCTTCTGCCCTTCTGGTCATCTCATCCCTCTTCTGGTCTAATTCCCGTTTTTCAGGAATCCGCCCCTCATACGAAGCCAGGTGAGGGTGATGGATGGAACCACAGACCGGACATGCCTTTCCTTCTTCCAGTTTCTTTGCCAGAAGTCCCGCCTGGGCATCCAGAAATACCTGCTCCAGCTGCTGATATTCTTCTCGAAGCCGATCCCGCTTCTTTGCTGCTTCCTGATATTTTCCCTGAATTGTTTCCAGCTGCTTTTTCCATGCTTCAATCGCTTCCTGGTGATGTTTCTGTTCTTCTGATTGCTTCTGCAGCTGCTCCAGATGATTTCTGCATATTTCCAGCTGCTGTCCCGCATCCTTGACCGTCTCCTGCTCTGCCCTGGCGCGTTTCAGCCATTCCCTTGCCTCCTGCCGTTTTGACTCACCCTCCAGACAGATCTGATCCTGTTGTTGTTTGTCTTGTTCTGTCTGTTTTAATTGTTTGATGATTTCCTGCAATTTATGAATTAACTCCAGCAGCTTCTTTTGTTTTTGAACCTGTTCTTCTAATGCAGCTCTCTGTAAGCCTGCTTCGGCCGCCCGTTTCTCTTCCTGCTCCAGCACCGGAAGTGTATCCTTTAAGGTCTTTAACTGGGCTGACTGTTCTCTCAGCTTCTCGGCAATCGCCTGGTGCTGACTGATTTTTCCTAACAGCTGATTGGTTTCTTCTAGTTGTGTTTCCACCTGTTCCTGTTGCTTCTGAAGACGCTGACTGTCTGTCTGCTGTGACTTCAGCATCTGGCCCAATAATTCCAGACTCTGCTCGATCTTTCCGCAAAATCCTTCTTTTCTCAGTTCCTGCCATTCCGTTTCCTGAGCCGAAGCATTCACCAGAATGACTCCGCCAAGATGCTGGTCGATGCTTCGAAGGCTCTCCTCATATTCCTTCCAGCATCCTCTGACCTCATCCTTTAACCGGTACTGGATCTGCTGATAAATGCCTGTATGAAAAATCTGTCGGAAAATCTCCGCCCGCTGAACCGTTCCCGCCAGAAGGAGTTTCTGGAAATCTCCCTGTGCGATCATGGCAATCTGCGTAAACTGACGATAATCCAGGCCGATCAGCTGTTCCACTGCACGAGTCACTTCACTGGCTTTTGTTACCGGAGGTCTCTCGTCCGGAAACTCCAGTACTGCATCTGCCTTCTGAACGGTCATGCCCTCTCCCCGTTCCTTTGGTCTTATATATTCTGGATTTCTGGTGATTTTATATGGCTTTCCATGATACAGAAAGGTCAGTTCCACAAAAGTCGGTGTTTTGGGCTGTGCATACTGGCTCCGAAACATCCCGGATTCCCGCACCTGACCACTGGCTTCCCCAAAAAGCGCAAAAGTAATCGCATCAAAAATCGTGGTTTTACCAGCTCCTGTATCTCCTGTGATCAGATAAAGCCCCACGCCGCCAAATGCCTCAAAGGGAATCTCCACTCTGCCTGCATAGGGACCAAACGCACTCATCACCAGTTTTAAAGGTTTCATTGGCCTTCCTCCTTTAATTTCTGAATCAGCCTGCTGGTAAATTCTTTTTGTTCTTCACTCATAGGCTGATTATTCTGCAGCTGGTAAAATTCTTCAAATAATTCCAGTTCACTTTTTTCTTCCATGGCCTGAACCTGCAAAATCTCCTGATTTTCCCTGGTTCTTTGGTTATCGTACTCCAGCTGCATCAGATTTGGATAAATGATCCGCAGTTTTTGAAGCCCATCCAGAATATCCTCTTCATCTGTCAAAGTGATCTGAAGATAATCGCTGGTGTTGGTTTGGGCATAGAAGTCCCTAGAAGTCACTTCCAGATAAGTTCCTTTGATCTTACGCAGATCCCGCAATGGACGTAATGGGATTGTGGAAATAGAAACATCTCCTTTTTCTTTCAGTTCCACTACCGTAACTGATTTCTCCTGTCCAGCCTCGGAAAAAGAATATTTCAGAGGCGTTCCACAATAACGGACCGTTTCCCTGCCAACATGCTGAGGACTGTGGATATGCCCCAGTGCTACATAATCAAAATCGTCAAAGATCGATGCGTCGATTTGATCCAGACCACCTACAAAGATCTCCTCTGACTCACATCGGCTGGCACCAGTCACAAACTGGTGGGAAACCAGAAGATTGCGCTTAGAAAGATCTAACTGGATACTGGATACAGCTCTTCGAAGTGCATCATCGTATGTACGGATCTGATCCACAGCTGTATCTTCTCCATGTTCCGCATCTTCTCCATATTCCGCCCCTGACTCCCCATCTGACTTGTGTTTCCATACTCCCCGCACCACTGCCGGTTTCAAAAATGGCAGCAGATATACACACACAGTTCCGTATTCATCCTGCATTTCCACCTTCTCCACTGTCCCATCGTAGACCGGAGAAAGGAAAACGCCTCTGTCTCCCATCAGCCGGGAACCAAAGGCGATACGTTCTGCGCTGTCATGATTACCGCTGATCGCAAATACAGCAATCTTCCGCACAGATAATTCTGTTAAAAACCAGTCCAGAAGACCAACCGCCTCTGCAGGCGGAACCGGTTTATCATAGAGATCCCCAGCCAGCAGCACACCATCCGGCTTTTCCTGGTCAGCAATCTCTAAAATCTGTTTCAAAATAAATGCCTGATCTTCCAGCATGGAAAACTCATTGACCCGTTTTCCAAGATGTAGATCTGATAAATGAATCAATTTCATTCGGTATTCTCCCATCTGTTCCTGACAGGCTTACAAACAGCCTGGCTCATAATCTGGATTATGCGCTTACGTTTCTACGCCTGCTTTCATGCAAATATCGGAAAGGCAGCACCGTTCGCAATATGGATGAGTTCTTGCCGTACAGATCTCTCTTCCATGCATCACCAGGCGATGACAGAAGTCGCTTCCTTCCTCTGGTGGAACCAGCTTCCACAAAGCCATTTCTACCTTCTTAGGCTCTTTGATCCCATCTACCAGCCCCATCCGGTTCACCAGGCGGATACAATGGGTATCCGTTACGATCGCCGGTTTTCCAAAGACATCACCCATGATCAGATTGGCACTTTTGCGTCCTACCCCCGGGAGCTTTAACAGGGCATTAAAATCATCCGGTACCTGCCCTCCATACTCATCCCTCAGCATTTTCATGCAGGCACTGATATCCCTTGCTTTGCTGTGTCCTAACCCGCATGGCTTGACGATCCGCTCAATCTCTTCCACATCTGCAGCTGCCAAAGCCTCCACGGATGGATATTTTTCAAACAGTCCCGCAACAACCACATTCACTCTTGCATCTGTACACTGCGCTGCTAAACGGACGCTGACTAGTAATTTCCATGCTTCCTTATAATCCAGAGTACACTGGGCATCTGGATATTCTTTTTTTAACCGATCGATGATTTCCAGCGTCCGCTGCTCTTTTGTCATATCAATTCCGCCCTTCCGATTTTTACTGTCCAATTTTCTTCTGACCCATGAACCATGGGATCATTTTGTTACTGTACACGGGTAGGCATTTTCTGAACTGAAAATGCCGTATGATACGGTGATGGTAACAGATTTTGCCGATTTAGAATGCGAAGCATCGGCAAAATTCGTTGCTGTTTGCGCAACGCGTGAACAGTAACACTATTTTATCATCTGCCAGAAAAAATCACAAGTGCCGCTTTTTCAAACGCAGATATACGACTTCCCGGAATATCGTATAAAATACAGATACCATAGGGATAAATACAAGCATTCCTACGATCCCCATCAGATTTCCACCAATGGTTACCGCTGCAAGCACCCAGATGGACGGAAGACCTACGGAGCCTCCAACCACATGTGGATAGATCAGATTACCCTCGATCTGCTGCAAAAGTAAAAATACAAGGATAAATAAAATTGCCTGCCTTGGGCTTACCATAAAGATCAAAAAACAGCCCATCCCACATCCGATAAAGGCTCCGAAGATCGGAACTAAAGCAGTAAATGCAATCAGCACTCCAATCAAAAGCGCGTATGGCATACGTAAGAGGCTTAATGTGATGACAAACATGCTTCCAAGTATCACTGCTTCCAGGCACTGCCCGGTAAGAAAGCTTGCAAATGTCCGGTAGGTCAGGGAACAGATTTTCAGAAAAGCATCTGCTTTTTCTCCTGGCACAAATGCAAAAACTACTTTTTTCATCTGCTGCTGCAATTTTTCTTTCTCAAAAAGGATATAGCAAGCAAACGAAAAGGCGATAAAAAAGGTTGTTAATCCATTCACAATCGATCCCACTGCAGATACCGTTGTATTCATCATGTTTCCTGCACCATTTCCCAGAATACCGATTCCCCACTTGATTGCCTGATCAGGATCAAACTGCAGCTGGTTTACCAGCTGCATTATCTCCTGATTATTATGAGAAAACTCCCGGACCCAGTTCTGCAGCTCCGGAATAAAATCAGCAATACTCAGCATCAGACTTCCCATGGTCCGTGTCAGCTGTGGGATCACGCCAAGCATCACTAAGGCGATCACACCAAACAATAACACCACAGTAAGAATGAGACTGACCGGTCTTGCCAGTTTTCTGCCCGTCTTATTGCCTTTTTTGCTCTTATCAAACAGCTTCTTCTCCAGAAAGCTCATGGGCACATTGATCACAAATGCAATCGCCCCGCCAAGTGCAAACGGAAATACGATGTTCCATATCGTTCTGATCACATCGAGCACAACGTTAAACTTCCACAGAGCCACCACAAGAAGTGCTGTAAACACGATCAGTTCCCGAAGTTTTTTCATAGACATGTTGCTAAAATCCACTATTTTTCCCACCTTTTCTCAACTTTATACGGATCCATTTCAGTAATTGGATGACCAGCATACTGGCAAATGCATACAGATATACAAAACCAAGCTGTACAAGATCCAGAGTCTCCACTTTAAACACATGATGAAGTCCCGGAAGCGTCAGTACTGCCGTAATGAATGCTGCTCCAAGTGCAAATGCACTCAGAAGCCATGGATTGTTCAAAAACTGCTTTGTCAAGATCACCGGATGATCCGATTTGCAGTTGAATCCATGGAACAGGCGTGCCAGGCAAAGCGTGCCAAACGCATACGTGCTTCCAAGCAGCGCACCGTCCTGGTGATATCCCGTCATAAATCCGATCATCGTCACTGTGCCAATCACCAGACCTTCTAAACCGATCTTGCTAAGAAAATTTCTGGTCAATATTGACTCGTCAGCAGATCTTGGTTTTTCTTTCATCACTTCCCCATGATGTGGTTCCATTCCCAGTGCAATGGCCGGAAGACTGTCCGTCAAAAGATTAATAAACAGTAGATGTACCGGTGCAAATGGGACCGGAAGCCCCAAAACCGATGCACAAAGAACCGTAAGAATTGCTCCAAAATTTCCAGATAAAAGAAACTGGATCGCATTCTTAATGTTCTGATATAGATTTCGTCCATTTTCCACTGCTTTTACAATCGTTGCAAAGTTATCATCTGTAAGCACCATAGCAGCGGCATCCTTGGCAACCTCGGTTCCAGTCACTCCCATTGCAACACCTATGTCTGCCTGCTTTAATGCCGGAGCATCATTCACTCCATCTCCGGTCATTGCCACAATTTTCCCTCTCTGCTGCCATGCACGGACAATACGGATCTTATGCTCCGGTGAGACCCTTGCATATACGGAAATGTGGGGAACAAATTCCTTCAGCTGATCATCACTCATCTTTTCAATATCAGCACCCTCACAGGCTTCCGACAGATCATGGAGAATACCGATTCGCTTCGCTATCGCAGCTGCCGTGATTTTATGATCTCCTGTAATCATAACTGGCCGGATTCCTGCCTTTATACATTCTGCAACTGCCGTCTTTGATTCTTCTCTCGGCGGATCCATCATCGCAATCAGTCCAAGGAATACGAGATGGTTCTCATCCTCTGCCGTTAATATATGCTTATCCGGAATATCCCGGTAGGCAAACGCCAGTACCCGGAGTCCTTCCATTGAAAAATCCTGATTCTGCTTCCAGATGATCTCCTTGTCCTTTTCCGTTAGCTCCCGAACTCCGGCACTGGTCCAGATCCATTCTGTCCGTGCCATCAGACAGTCGATCGCACCTTTTACGATCATTCGATTCTCGCCATCGATCTGGTGAAGTGTTGACATCATTTTCCGGTCGCTATCAAATGGGATTTCTCCTTTTCTAGGGGAAAGCCTTCTTACCTCTGCAGCCTCGACCCCACATCGCTTTCCCAGATTGATCAGTGCCGTTTCCGTTGGATCTCCGATCTCCATCCCATTTTCATTGGTAGAATCATTGCACAAAATGCTATCATATAAGAGACAGCTTTGGGCCGGATCTGAAACATCAACTGCAGCTGCCGCAATTCGTTTCCCATCGATATAATAATCTTCTACTGTCATTTTATTCTGCGTCAATGTTCCTGTTTTATCCGAGCAAATAACCGAAACACTTCCAAGACCTTCCACAGCCTGAAGTTTCCGAATGATCGCATGCTCTTTTGCCATCTTCTGTGTCCCAAAGGAAAGAACAATGGTAACGATCGAGCTTAATGCTTCTGGGATCGCTGCAACCGCAAGGGCTACCGCAAACATAAATGCACTGCTGATCTTCTCACCACGAAACACATTGACCGCAAACAAAATGCCACAGAAGACCAGGATCAAAATCGACAGCTTCTTTCCAAATTCTTCCAGACTCACCTGAAGTGGCGTCTGTTTTTCTGAAGTCGTTTTTAAAAGTCCCGCGATCTTTCCAACCTCAGTCTGCATTCCGATGTCTGTTACAACCACTCTGCCGTGTCCATATGTCACAAAACTGCCGGAGAACATCATATTAGAACGATCTCCCAGCGCTGCTTCCTCTAAAATTGGATCTATGTTTTTCTCAACAGCAAGGCTTTCCCCGGTAAGGGCACTCTCATCCACCTTCAGGCTTGCATTTTCGATCAGCCTTCCATCTGCCGGGATCATATCGCCTGCCTCTAAGATGATCACATCACCAACAACCAGTTCTCTTGCAGGAAGCAGGACAACTGCACCATCGCGCAATACCTTTGCCTGGGGACCAGAAAGCTTTTTTAGACTCTGCAGGGACTGTTCCGCTTTTACCGTCTGCACAGTTCCCAAAACTGCATTCATAGTGATCACGATCATGATCACTGCTGCACTCTCCACATCTCCGAGTATGCCGGATATAACTGCCGATGCGATCAGGATCAGTACCAGGAAATCCTTATATTGTTCACCAAAAATCTGCAGGATGCTTTTCTTTTTTCCTTCCGTCAGCTCATTCCAGCCACAGGCTTCCCTGGACCTTTTTACTTCTTCATCTGTAAGACCTGATTCTCTGCTTTTTACACGATTCAAAACTTCTTCTACCGTCTGTTGGTATATTTTTTTCATTATCTTCTTCCTCCTTTTTCTAAATACTTACCAATTGTATCTCTTATGCAATGAAGAATTCCTTCGATAATGAAAAAAAGAAACCTTTATTGCATGAAACATGCAATAAAAGTCTCACCATTTTCTTGTGGCACCGGATGTTTCCATCGTACTGACGATACCACAAACACAGATCACCAAGTGTAGGTTACTCCCTTTTATTTAGGATATAAGTAACTATTCAGTACCTTCATAGTTACGAGCAAAAATCCATTCCAGATCAGCTTCGCTGATGGGATTTTTGCTTTC
>ENA-UESP01000117-UESP01000117.1-human-gut-metagenome-genome-assembly--contig:-NODE-117-length-64746-cov-11.756560_pt1 | contig 64746 bp, 53 predicted proteins | sample MGYA00243003_ERZ508004 | MGnify/ENA primary metagenome ERZ508004 (study PRJEB26167, sample SAMN06115443) | human gut metagenome | host: Homo sapiens | place: China:Henan | collected 2015-07-29...
TACTACTGCGACTGTCAATCATTTTCGCAAGTGACCTTGTGTGGTGTCTATTGCCCGCATACCAACTTGTCAGCGACCTGAATAAAGCGCGTTTGAAGGAGGATGGGGGTGTGGGGGAAGGGGGGAACTTTGTGCGCCAGCCAAAGTTCCCCCCTTCCCCCACGTTCTTTTCCCCAACAGCTATTTTCCCTTGGGCGGTTCGCGGCGGGGGCAGAAGTCGGCCATCTCGCATTCCGCGCAGCGGGGGCTGCGGGCGTGGCAGACATCGCGGCCGAACCAGACCATGCGGTGATTGACGTCGCCCCATTCGGCACGGGGGAAGAGGCGCATCAGATCCTGTTCGATGTCCACGGGATCGGTGTGGGCGGTAAGGCCCAGACGATAGCTGATGCGCTTGACGTGGGTATCCACGGCCAGGCCCTCGTTGATGCCGAAGGCGCCGAACAGCACCACATTGGCCGTCTTGCGGGCCACGCCGGGCAGGGTGATGAGCTCGTCCAGACGGGGCGGCACCTCGCCGCCATAGACGGAGACCACGCGCTGCGCCGCGCCCAGCAGGTTGCGGGCCTTGCTGTGATAGAAGCCCGTGGAACGGATGACGCTTTCCAGCTCTTCCTGCGTGGCCAGGGCCAGCTCGGCCGGGCCGGGCCAGCGCCGGAACAGCTCCGGGGTCACGGTGTTGACGCGGGCGTCGGTACACTGGGCGGCCAGCACCGTGGCCACCAGCAGTTCCCAGGCGTTGTCGGCTTCAAGATGGGTCGCGGGACGGGGATAGCGGGCCTGAAGGGCCGCCAGGACTTTTTCAGCGCGGGCCAGAGCACCGCGCGGCAGGGATTTTTTTGCGCTCATGGGCCTGCTATGCCACAGGAAGACAGGGGGAGCAAGGCGGGGCACGCTTGGTTTTTACGGCCCGCTGGTGTATCTTCTGTCCGCTTTTCCCACTTCCCGAACAGGAGGACGCCATGAGCCTGCTTGCCTGTGTCACTGTGCCCGACGGAGCGACTGCCCGAACCCTGGCCCATCTGGTGGTGGAACGACGGCTGGCCGCCGGGGTGAACATCCTGCCCGGAGCCCTTTCCATCTATCGCTGGGAAGGCAAGGTCCGCGAAAGCCGCGAATGCCTGCTGCTGGCCCAGGTCAGCCGGGCAGCGTGGGAAGATTTTCGTGCCGCCGTGGAGGCGGCCCATCCCTATGAAGTGCCCTGTATCGTGGGCATGCCGCTGGAGAAGGGCAACGCGCCCTTCCTGGACTGGATCGCCCAAACCAGCCTGCCCGCAGGGCAGCTCAACGAATAAAAGGAACGAAGATGGCCATTTATGTTTCCGGTTCCCTGGCTTTTGACCGCATCATGACCTTTGGCGGCAACCTGCAGGACCATGTGCTCATGGACAAGCTGCACATGCTGAGCGTCAGCTTCATGGTGGACAGCATGGACGAACGCCGCGGCGGCTGCGCGGGCAACATCGCCTACACGCTGGCCCTGCTGGGCGAAAAACCCATCGTCGTCTCCGCCGCCGGCCGTGACTTCACCGGTTACGCGGCGGCCTGGGAAAAGCTGGGCCTGTCGCTGGAAGGCATCCGGCGCGATTCCGACGTGTTCACGGCCCTGTGCTACATCACCACGGACCAGAACAACAACCAGATCACGGGCTTCTACCCCGGCGCCATGAGCCAGCCCGCCACCTACACCTTCCCCAACCTCGATCCCGCCAAGGACTGGGCCATCGTCTCCCCCGGCAGCGTGGACGACATGCGCCGCCTGCCCGGCTTCTTCCGTGAAAAGGGCGTGCGCTACATCTTCGACCCCGGCCAGCAGCTGCCCGTGCTTTCGGGCGACGACCTCTGCGACGCCATCCGCGGTTCCTATGCCTGCGTGACCAACGATTACGAGCTGGGCATGGTCTGCAAGAAGACGGGCAAGAGCGAGGAAGAACTGGTGGCCATGACCGGCTGGCTGGTGACCACGCTGGGCGGCGACGGCCAGCGCATCCGCAATGCCCGGGGCGTGGACGTGCATGTGCCCGCCATCCCCTGCGACGGCGTCAAGGATCCCACCGGCGCGGGCGACTCCCACCGCGCGGGCCTGCTCAAGGGCCTGGTCTGCGGCCTGGAGATGCCCGAAGCCGCCAAGCTGGGCGCGGTGAGCGCCTGCTACGCCATCGAGCAGCTGGGCACGCAGGAGCACCACTTCAGCAAGGACGAGTTCCGCAATCGCTACGAGGCCAGCTTCGGCCCCCTGCCCATCACCCTGTAACCATACCGGAGGGGCCTGCCCGGCAGGCCCCTTTTTTCATCCCCGCCCGGACGGGGAGATCCCGCCTCCGGCATGCTGCCATCACCGGCAACAACGGAGCATGTTTCAGCCAAGGAGCATCCAGCCATGCGCACCGAAGCCGTCAGGGCCCAACTGGCCGCCCACGGTCTGGGCGACCGCTACCGCGAGTTCACCGTCTCCAGCGCCACCGTGGCGCTGGCGGCCGAAGCCCTGCACTGCGAGGCGGGCCGTATCGCCAAGACGCTGTCCATCCTCACCTCCACCGGTCCCGTGCTGGTGGTGGCCATGGGGCTGGCCCGTCTGGACAACCGCAAGTTCAAGGATCTGTTCCACGAAAAGGCCCGCTTCATCCCCGTGGAGGACGTGGAACGCCTCACCGGCCATCCCCAGGGCGGGGTCTGCCCCTTTGCCCTGCCGGAAGGGGTACGCGTGTTCCTGGACGAGAGCCTCAAGCGCTATGACGTGGTCTACCCTGCCGCCGGTGCGCCCAACAACGCCGTGCAGCTGACCCCGGACGAGCTGGCCGCCGTCACCGGCGGGCAATGGGTCGACCTTTGCAAGCTCCCTGAAGAGCTGGCCTGACGGGCCTATCCTGCAGGCAGGGACGAGCGGCAGACGCTCCGACCGCCGCTTCCCGCAAATGAAAAAGGGCGTCCATCCGCGAAGGATGGGCGCCCTTTTCGTCTTCGATACCGGAAGCCGCCACGGCCCGGCCCTCACGGCCAAGCCGGACGGCGGGAGCTGCCCGGTCCTAGTAATCTTCGTCTTCCAGCGGAGGCGGCACGGCCACGGCGCTGGTGATGACGCGGCGGCGGCTCTTCACCGGCTCGGCGGGCACTTCCTTGTTCTCACGCGCCATGTGCGGTTCGGGCAGGTTGTTGTACAGCACCCAGAAAGGCGGATAGAGCTCGGTCAGCACGCCGGGGTTGCCCAGCTTGAAGCCTTCCTGCTTGCCGCGGGCACAGGCCGCCAAGGCCAGGGCCACGGCCCAGGGAGCGTCGGGGGCGTTCCAGCCGCGGGCCTGCAGGGCCGGACGTGGCTTGCGCACGGGGCGGCCTTCCTCGTCCTGTTCTTCGGCTTCTTCCATGTCGTCACCGGGCTTCCAGGCCACCAGGCAGCCTTCGGCATCCAGAGCCAGACCGGCAGCGTGCAGGTAGCTTTCCACCACGTTCTCTTCGGCTTCCAGACCGGCGGGCAGCACGGCACGACCGCCGCGCAGGGCCGTCATGGTGCTCAGGGCCACGGTCAGCGGACGCCAGGAGGCGGGCAGGCCTTCGGGCAGGGCAAAGGCGGCGGGCAGTTCGGCCAGCGGCTTCAGGCTGCGGGCCAGGATCTCGGTGGCCGAGCATTCGACCTTGGCACCGGTCTGGCGCAGCAGGTCCAGGCCGGCTTCGGTGCCGGGCCAGGTGGGCCACTGGCCTTCCAGGCGCACTTCACCGCCCAGAGCCGGGGCAAGGCCCATCAGGAACACGGCCAGTTCCGGTTCCACGGGCAGGGTGGGCTCGGAGGGGATGCTCAGGGCGCAGGGCTGGAAGTGGAGCACGTCGCCTTCGCGGCGCACGTCGGCACCGGCAGCGTTCAGCACGGGCAGGATGCGGGCAAAGGCCAGCGCACGCTCGGGCATGGCGGAAAGGTCCAGAGTGATGGCGCGCTCATAGGAAGGCGCGGCCAGCATGATGCCTTCGGCCAGTTCCACCGGGGCATCGGCGGGGAAGACCACCTTGCCGGGCAGCACGCCGGAGCATTCGATGCGCACCGGGAAGCCGTCGGACTTGGGCACCACATGCACCAGACGCGCGCCCATGAGGGGCAGGAAGCGGCGGGTGGCGCTGAGATCGGCCAGCTTGAGGGCCGCGCCGCCGGTGAACTTGGTACGCGAAGGACGGCCCAGGTAATGGCCCAGGGCCAGATAGAAGTTCCAGGAGCTGTCGCCCACATGCAGCACCTTGTCCGGGGTGCCCAGGGGCGTGCCGGCGGCCACATGCACGGCACCGTCGTCACGGTTGGCATGGGCGCCCAGCTGGTTGAGCAGCTTGACGCAATCCACGACGGGATCGTTCATCAGGGCGGGAGCGATGCGCACGGCCTGGCCGGTGCAGGCGGCCAGCGTGGCCCAGGCCCGGGTCAGGCGACAGGAGCGCGGGGCGGGCATGGACAGGCGCACGGGCATGTCGGCGGGGGCAAGATTGAAGGCGGGGCGCTGGGCTTCGCCGTCTTCACCGGGACGGGGCAGGAATTCCACTTCCTGCATCAGGGTGAAGAAACGGCCGCTCAGGCGCGGGTCGCGGCTGACGCGGGAAACGGCGGCTTCCCAGGACTCGCGGATGCTTTTTTCTTCCGCGGGCTCCAGGAAACCCTTGGCATTGTACATGCGCTTGATGAGATTGTGGCGGCGCATGAGCATGCGCAGGATATCGCGGTCGATGTCACAGACGGTCTCGCGCAGGCTGCGGCGCGGACGCTCGGGCTTGCCGTCGGTTCTGGCCTCGAAACGTCCTTCGGGGCGGTCGCTGCGTTTGTCCGGCCTCTGGGCAGGTCGGAATTCGTGGTGCTCGTTCATGCTGGATGCTCCTCTCGACCGCCGGACGGCGCGTCGCTCTATGAATTTGTGGGGGATGCTGTATCCCGAAACGTCCTCACTGGCAAGCCCCCGGAAGAGACTTTTCCGGCCCCATGTGAAAGAGAGTGCAAGCTCCGGCGAGCACTGGAGGGAGCCTCAAAGAGCGTACCGGATGCCTTACGACGCATTTTCGATAAAAAACCAACTATTCCCAATAGATACAATCAACCATTTGATTTTATTGGATAATTGTTTCAACTTTTGCTTCTTTTTCCCATCAGGATCAAGGCGACACCGGAACGTCATAAAAAAGCCGCCCGTCCGGCATGGAAAGCGTCGATATGTTAACTATTTGAAATTAAATGATTTTACTAAAGCGTTCCCTGAACAGGAACAGGGAGATATTCAGGATAACCGGCTGATAAACATGCCTTTTCCTGGCCCAACACAGATCTTGGACATGAAAGCCGTCCAAAACGCGGAGCATCTTTACACAGCATAAAAATTATGCTAGGGAGAATGTGCAAGGATTATAGTTGGTTGTGCCGTTTTCCACCGAGAGTTTCCACGAATTTTTCAAAAGGGGGCTTGACGTGAAGAGGGGTAGCTTGTTACTAAATACACAAGCGCACGACCTGAGCGCTGTTGCCCAGGGTCGTGACCCCAATCAAGACGGCACTCGGGCGGCCCGAGTGGCTGCCCATACGGTCAAAATTGACCTGAAACACTTTAAGAGTTGGAGGATACGTTATGCCTACGTTTGTCGATCCGTCCAAATGCGACGGCTGCAAGGGTGGCGAAAAGACGGCCTGCATGTACATCTGCCCGAACGACCTGATGATCCTCGATCCTCAGGAAATGAAGGCGTACAACCAGGAACCCGACGCCTGCTGGGAATGCTATTCCTGCGTGAAGATCTGCCCCCAGGGCGCCATCACCGCTCGTCCCTACGCCGACTTTGCTCCCATGGGCGGCACCTGTATCCCCATGCGCTCTGCCGACTCCATCATGTGGACCGTGCAGTTCCGCAACGGCAGCGTGAAACGTTTCAAGTTCCCCATCCGTACCACTCCTGAAGGCTCCATCAAGCCCTTCGAAGGCAAACCGGAAGGCGCCAACCTCGACGACGAACTGCTGTTCACCGAAGAAAAGCTGGCCACCCCCATCGAAGTCCTGGGCAAGAAGTTCGAAGTGACTGAAGCCGACAAGGTCTTCACCGCTATGGAACAGGGCCGCTAGAGAGCAGTAACCGCGTAGAGCTTAAGGAGAAATCACTATGCCTATGATTCCCGTCAAGGAAGCGATGAAAGGCGTTGCCATTGCTGAACCTGAAGTGAAGGAACATGACGTCGACCTGCTGATCGTGGGCGGCGGTATGGGTGCCTGCGGTGCCGCTTTCGAAGCCGTGCGCTGGGGCGACAAACACGGTCTGAAAATGATGCTGTGCGATAAGGCCGCCCTCGAGCGCTCCGGCGCCGTGGCCCAGGGCCTGTCCGCCATCAACACCTACCTCGGCAAAAACACCGCCGACGATTACGTCCGCATGGTCCGCACCGACCTTATGGGTCTGGTCCGCGAAGACCTGATCTTCGACGTGGGCCGTCACGTTGACGACTCCGTGCATCTGTTCGAAGAGTGGGGCCTGCCCTGCTGGATCAAGGACGAAAACGGCCACAACATGAACGGCGCCGCCGCCAAGGCCGCCGGCAAGAGCCTGCGCAACGGCGACGAGCCCGTCCGCTCCGGCCGCTGGCAGATCATGATCAACGGTGAATCCTACAAGTGCATCGTGGCCGAAGCTGCCAAGAATGCCCTGGGTGAAGACCGTATCATGGAGCGTATCTTCATCGTGAAGCTGCTGCTCGACAAGAACACCCCCAACCGCGTCGCTGGTGCCGTGGGCTTCAACCTGCGTGCCAACGAAGTGCACATCTTCAAAGCCAACGCCATCATGGTGGCCGCCGGCGGTGCCGTTAACGTGTACCGTCCCCGTTCCACCGGTGAAGGCATGGGCCGCGCTTGGTACCCCGTGTGGAACGCCGGTTCCACCTACACCATGTGCGCTCAGGTCGGCGCCGAAATGACCATGATGGAAAACCGCTTCGTGCCCGCCCGCTTCAAGGACGGTTACGGCCCTGTGGGCGCCTGGTTCCTGCTGTTCAAGGCTAAAGCCACCAACTGCAAGGGCGAAGACTACTGCGCCACCAACCGCGCCATGCTGAAGCCTTACGAAGATCGCGGCTACGCCAAGGGTCACGTGATCCCCACCTGCCTGCGTAACCACATGATGCTTCGTGAAATGCGCGAAGGCCGCGGCCCCATCTACATGGACACCAAGACCGCTCTGCTGACCACCTTCGCCACCCTGACCGAAGAACAGCAGAAAGACCTCGAGTCCGAAGCTTGGGAAGACTTCCTGGATATGTGCGTTGGTCAGGCCAACCTGTGGGCCGCCACCAACACCGCTCCTGAAGAACGCGGTTCCGAAATCATGCCCACCGAACCTTACCTGCTCGGCTCTCACTCCGGCTGCTGCGGTATCTGGGTTTCCGGTCCCGACGAAGCTTGGGTGCCCGAAGACTACAAGGTTCGCGCTGCCAACGGTAAGGTCTACAACCGCATGACCACCGTGGAAGGCCTGTTCACCTGCGCCGACGGCGTGGGCGCTTCCGGCCACAAGTTCTCCTCCGGTTCCCACGCTGAAGGCCGTATCGCCGGTAAGCAGATGGTGCGCTGGTGCCTGGACCACAAGGACTTCAAGCCTGAGTTCAAGGAAACCGCCGAAGAACTGAAGCAGCTGATCTACCGTCCTTACTACAACTACCTGGCCGGCAAGGACGCCTCCACCGACCCCGTGGTGAACCCCAACTACATCACGCCCAAGAACTTCATGATGCGCCTCGTGAAGTGCACCGACGAATACGGCGGCGGCGTGGGTACCTACTACACCACCTCCAAGGCTCTGCTGGACACCGGCTTCTATCTGCTGGGCATGATGGAAGAAGACTCCGCCAAGCTGGCCGCCCGCGACCTGCACGAACTGCTGCGTTGCTGGGAAAACTACCATCGCCTGTGGACCGTGCGCCTGCACATGCAGCACATCGCCTTCCGTGAAGAGTCCCGTTACCCCGGCTTCTACTACCGCGCCGACTTCCTGGGTATCGACGACAGCAAGTGGAAGTGCTTCGTGAACTCCAAGTACGATCCCGCCACCGGCGAAACCAAGATCTTCAAGAAGCCCTACTACCAGATCATCCCTGACTAGTAGGCGGAAGAACATCCCTGGGGTGGCCGCCTAGGCCACCCCTTTTTTTCGGCGCGGCGGGTGTGCGACATGCAAGCTCCCCGCCGCGCCTTGGAATATGCGCCGCGCGGCAGGGCCCTTGGCTCTCAATTGCGCCGCCCGGCAATCCCATACAACCGGGCAGGCGTGCGCGCCGCCCCGCAGAGGGGCCACGGCGCTGCAACGCAGGAGGATATCCAGGATGTCCAACTCCATTCTCGTCGTGGGCGGCGGCTTTGCAGGCCTTACTGCCGCCATCGAAGCGGCGGAACTGGGCCACGATGTGTATATCGTGGAAAAGTCGCCCTACCTGGGCGGCCGTGTGGCCCAGCTCAACAAATATTTCCCCAAACTTTGTCCCCCCTCCTGCGGTCTGGAAATCCAGTTCCAGCGCATCAGGAAGACCCCCCGCATCAAATTCTTCACCATGGCCGAAGTGACCAAGCTGGTCGGCTGTAAGGGTGACTACACCGCCACCGTGAGCATCAAGCCCCGCAAGGTGGCCGCCCACAACGTGGACTTCACCCTCCTCGCTTCCAGCCTGGAAGGCACCGTGCCCAACGAATTCGACTTCGGGCTGTCCCAGCGCAAGGCTCTGTACAAATCCATGCCTTTCGCGTTCCCCAACCGCTTCGTGCTGGACACCGACGCCCTGAGCAAGGCTGACGCCGCCCGCGTCGCCGGCCAGAAGTTCCTGGACCAGAACGAACCCGCCCGCGAGATCGAACTCAATGTGGGCGCCATCGTGGTGGCCACCGGCTGGAAGCCCTACGACGTCACCAACCTGGCCAACCTGGGCGCCGGCAAGGTCAAGAACTGCGTGACCAACATGCAGCTCGAACGCCTGGCCTCCCCCTTCGGCCCCACCGGCGGCAAGATCGTCCGTCCTACCGACGGCCGTCGTCCCAAACGCATCGCTTTCGTGCAGTGCGCCGGTTCCCGTGACCAGAACCACCTGAACTACTGCTCCTACATCTGCTGTATGGCCACGCTCAAGCAGTGCCAGTACATCTGCGAGCAGTACCCCGAGACCCAGATCTCGGTGTTCTACATCGACCTGCGCGCTCCGGGCCGCTACGTGAAGGTTCTGGACAAGGTGAAGGCCGCCCCCAATGTGCGCCTCATCAAGGGCAAGGTGGCCGACGTGGCCCAGGCCGCTGACGACAACGTCACCGTGACCGTTGAAGACGCCATCCGCGGCGAAAAGCTGCATCTGGATTATGACATGGTGGTGCTGGCCACGGGCATGCAGCCCAGCCTGGCCACCGACAGCCTGCCCCTGCCCCTGCCCCTGGACGAAGACGGTTTCGTCATGGGCGGTGAAGAGGCTGGCATTTTTGCCGCCGGTTGCGCCCGCATGCCGCTGGACGTGATGCGTACCGCGCAGTCCGGCACGGCCGCCGCTCTCAAGGCGGTGCAAACGGTGAAAGGGAGGTAGGCGGCATGGCCAGCAAGATCGGCGTCTATTTTGACGTACAGAACATCGGCGGCGGCCTGGATGTGGAAGCCCTGGCCGAACAGGTCCGCAGCAAATGGAGCGACCTCACCCCTGTGGTGAAAGTGCTGCCCATGCTGAGCGTGGCCGAAGACGAAGTGCATGCCGACATCGAAGCCAACGGCCTTGACGGCGTGCTCTTCTGCGGTGCCAGCCCCCGCGACGAAGCTACCCCCTGGCAGCTGCCCGTGCAGGTGGAACACGTGAACCTGCGCGAACAGTGCGTGCTCGCCTACAAGAACCCCGACGGTTCCGCCGTCAGCGGCGCGGCTCCCGCCCTGCTGACCCAGATGGCCACCGACTACGTGAACATGGGCGTGGTCAAACTGCAGAAGAGCAACATGCCCGAATCTGCGGCCATCGAAGGCATCAAGCGCATCCTGGTCATCGGTGGCGGCTGGACCGGCCTCACCGCCGCCCAGGAAGCCGCCAAGACCGGCTATGAAGTCATCCTGGTGGAAAAGGCCGACAAGCTCGGCGGCGCGGTCAACAACATGCCCATGGGCTCGCCCCTGCAGGCTCCCTGGGAAGACCGCCAGCCCACCAACCTGGCCGAAAAGATCGCCGCTGTGACCGGCAACAGCAGCATCACCGTGCTGCTGAACTCCCACATGGCCAAACTGGAAGGCCAGCCCGGCGAGTTCAAGGCCACCGTGGCCACCGCCAACGGCGAACAGACCTTCGACATCGGCTCCGTGGTCCTGGCCACCGGCTGGGTGCCGCTGGCTGAAAAGTATCTGGAAAGCATGGGCCTGGGCGTGAACCCCAAGGTCGTCCATGCCGCCCAGTTCGCCAAGATGCTGGGCGAAGGCAAGGTCGACGCCCGCCGCATCGCCTTCGTGCTCGACACCACCATCGCCGAAGAAGCCCTGCAGAAGGCCGCTGACGAAGCCGCCGCTGCCGAGGCCGAAGCCCCCGCCGCCGAAGCTCCCGCCGAGGAAGAAGAAAAGGGCTTCGTCAAGGAGAACCTGGAAAGCATCAAGCACCTGCGTTACTCCAACGCCGTCAACAGCGTGGGCATGCTGCGCATGGCCAACATCATCTGTGACAAGGCCGATGACGCCGTTCAGGCCTTCGTGCTGTACAAGGACATGACCATCCCCGGCATCCTGGAACGCTTCTACAAGAAGATGCAGGACCGTCTGGGCCTGATGATGACCAAGGCCGACGTGACCGACATCCGTGATGCCGGCAACCACATGGTGGTCAGCTGCAAGAACACCCTGCTGGGCATGGACTTCGATCTGGATGTGGATCTGGTGGTGCTGCCCACGGGCGTCGTGCCCACGACCGCCAAGGACGTGGTGGTGGAATTCGACTACCGTCAGGGCCCCGACTTCCCGGATCTGCAGCTCTTCGACGGTTTCGCGGACTCCAACTACATCTGCTTCCCCTACGAAACCCGCCGTACCGGTGTCTACGCCGCCGGTTGCGTGCGTCAGCCCCAGACCCTGGACGCCTGTGAAGAAGACGCCCGCGGTGCCGTGCTCAAAGCCATCCAGTGTGTGGAAGCCGCTTCCCACGGTGTGGCCGTGCATCCCCGCTCCGGCGACAATTCCTACCCGGTGTTCAACTTCGTGCGCTGCACCCAGTGCAAGCGCTGCACCGAAGAATGTCCCTTCGGCGCCCTGGACGACGACGAAAAGGGTACGCCCAAACCCAACCCGGCCCGCTGCCGTCGTTGCGGTACCTGCTTCGGCGCCTGCCCCGAGCGCGTGATCTCCTTTGCCAACTACAACATCGACCAGATCGGTTCCATGATCCGCGAAGTTGTGGTGCCCAAGGACTTCAAGAAGGAAGGCCCCCGCATCCTCATCCTGGCCTGCGAAAACGACGCCTACCCCGCCCTGGATATGGCCGGTATGCGCCGCAAGGCCTGGAGCCCGTACTGCCGCATCATCCCCGTGCGCTGCCTCGGCTCCGTCAACGCCATCTGGGTGTCTGACGCCATGAGCAAGGGCTTCGACGGCGTGCTGCTGCTGGGCTGCAAATATGGCGAAGACTACCAGTGCCACTTCATCAAGGGTTCCGAGATCTGCAACCGCCGCAAGGAAAACATCGCCGAGACCCTGAACCGTCTGGGCGTGCAGCCCGAGCGCGTTGACCAGCTCGAAGTGGCCATCGACGAATATGACAAGGTGCCGGACATGATCGACGAATTCGTCGCTCGCATCGTGGAACTCGGCCCCAACCCGTTCAAGGGCATGTAGGAGGAAGGCTGCAATGGCACAGAATATTCTCAAGCCGGATTCCACCTTTACGCGGGAGCTGATGGAAGCGGGCGGCGAAAGCCTGAAAAAATGCTATCAGTGCGCCACCTGCTCCGTGGCCTGCCCCATGGCTCCGGAAAACGCTCCCTACCCCCGCAAGGAAATGGTGTGGGCGTCCTGGGGCCTCAAGGAAAAGCTGGCCACCGACGTGGACCTGTGGCTCTGCCACAACTGCGGCAACTGCGCGGACCTCTGCCCCCGTGGTGCCCGTCCCGCCGACGTCATGGGCGCTGCCCGCAACATGGTCTACCGCGATCTGACCGAGCCCACCATCGTGGGCAAGTGGATGAGCAAGCCCTCCGGTCTGCCCTTCCTCTTCGCCATCCCGGCCCTGCTGTGGCTCTTCATCTGGTGGATCCGCGCCGGCTTCAATGACGGCAACTGGTTCCCCCGCGCCGCCGACGGCCGCATCGTGTTCGGTCAGGTGTTCTATGGTGACTACACCATCGACCCCATCTTCATGATCACCTTCTTCGGGGCCTGCTTCATCCTCTACAAGGGCGTGCGCAAGCTCTGGGGCATGTTCAAGCCTGAAGGCCGCCTGACCGTGCTTGGCAAGACCAAGGCCTGGTACTGGCACCTGCTGGACGTGCTCATCGACGAAGTGGTCACCCACCGCAAGTTCGACGACTGCGAAGCTGGTCCCAAGACCGGTACCTATGTGCCCAACCGCAAGGCCGGCCACATGATCCTGGTCTACAGCTTCGTCATCCTGGCCTTCGTGACGGCCGTTGTGGCTCTGGGCCACTGGGGCGGCAAGATCATCCCGCTCATCAAGATCGAGACCCCCATGCCGCTGCTGTACCCTGTGAAGATCCTGGCCAACCTCGGCGCCATCATGCTGGTCTGTGGCCTGGCCATGCTCACCGCCCGCCGTCTGAAGCTGAACCCCAAGCATCAGGGTTCGAGCTGGTATGACTGGTACCTGCTGGGCATCATCTGGCTGGTGGCCGTGACGGGCATCCTGTCCCAGGTCTTCCGCCTGGCCGATGCCATCCAGCCCGCCTTTGTGGTGTACTATCTGCATCTGGTCTTTGTGTGGATGCTCTTTGCCTACCTGCCGTGGTCCAAGCTCGGTCACTTCGTGTACCGCACCGCGGCCCTGCTGTTCGTCCGCATGTACGGACGCGGCTACTAGGATGGTCTTCCGGGCCGTCGCCCCGTGACGACGGCCCGCACAGGCTCACACTGCAAAACACCGTTCTCCGAGGAGGAGGCCGAAAATGTCTGATACCGCTCGCAAAATGTTCCCTGTGGAAACCGTCCTGGCCCTGGCCGTCGCCAAGAAGGGCGCGGACGTGAAAGATATCGCCGGTTACATCACCGGTCGCAGCATCGTCTGTGACGCCTGCGCCGCCGCCGTGGCTCCCTTCGCCGCTGCCTGGCTGGCCAAGCTGTCCCCCAAGTTCCTGGACATGAACTACAAAGACGGTGACAACTGGGGCGACTTCGTCAACCAGGGTGCCCGTCTGCTGGGCGACACCATCTCCCTGACCCCCATGGACGACTGCCTGAAGAACGCCGTCGCCACCGTGCTCGACATGATGGACGACATGCATGGCACCATGGTCAGCCAGCGCGCCGAGATCGCCACCCTGCGCCAGCAGGTGGAGACCCTGGCCCCCTATCAGGGCAAGGCTGAAGAACTGCAGAAGAAGTGCGACAAGCTGGAAGACACCATCAAGACCATGAAGACCGACATGGGCGGTCTGCGCCGTCAGGTGGCCGAATTCCAGGGCAAGGTCGCCATCAACCATGACGAACTGATGCAGAGCATCAAGGACGCCATCAAGGACAACCTGAAGAACATCACCGTGGGTGTGGCTGCTGCCGGCGTGGCCGGTGAAGCCGCCGCCGAAGAACCCGCCCAGGAAGAAGGCGGCGTGCCGGACGATTTCGGTTTCGGCACCAGCGGCGCCAACTCCGACGGCTTCGGCTTCTAGTCCCAAGTCAAGGCATCGCCTTTCAAGGCGCGTCCGTTCCGGCGGGCGCGCCTTTTTTCGTGGTCGCCCAGCGCGGGGCAAAAGGGGCAGTGCCATATGGCAGCCCCTGCCCGGGATGAGGAGGAGCCGTAGCGCGACAGCCAGCCGTCCGATGGACGGCCGCTGCCCGGCTCTCGGGTCTGGTCGCCTCCGCAGCGAAGCGGCAAGTGGTCGGGGCCTGCGCGGCCCCAGCCCTCCTTCCCCCCTCAAAAAATCCGGTCCCCCTCTCGCCGGCATCCCTTCGCCGCTACAGCGAAAGCAGGGTCATGGCCACGGGGATGGTGATGACGGAAAGGACGGTCGACAGGCTGACCAGCAGGGCCCCGAAGGGCGCATCCGTCTTGTAGACGGCGCCCAGGATGGAGATCTGCATCATGCAGGGCAGACCGGCCTGGATGATGAACACCTTTTCCATAAGCTCGGGCAGCTCCACAAAATGCAGCATGCCGGCCAGTATCAGGGGGCAGATGACCAGCTTGCCCAGCAGGGCCAGTACCAGGTCACGCGACAGATGCAGATGGCGCAGGTCCATCTTGTAGAGGCAGATGCCGGTGAAGATCAGGGCCAGCGGCGTGGTGAGGTTGCCCATGTAGCGCAGGGCTTCCTGTACGAACTCCGGCAGCCGCAGGCCCAGCAGGGTCATGGCCAGCCCGGCCAGGAAGCCCAGCATGGGCGGCGAGAAGATGTGGCGCACATTGTCCAGCAGCGTGGCGGAACCGCGCAACGCTTCGTTGTCATGGCTCATGATGTAGCTGCCGATGCTCCAGAAAAAGGTGGTATTGGCAAAGAAATACAGCAGCACATAGGGCGCGGCCGCATCACCGAACAGGGCAAGATTGACGGGCAGCCCGATAAAGACCGTATTGGACGTGGTGAAGCTGGCGCAGAACAGGCCGAAATGCCGCCGTTCCACGCGCGTGACCTTGGCCACCAGCAGGGCCACGGCAAAGGTCAGCAGGATGCTGAACAGCGGGAAGATCGAACCGTAGATCAGGTGGACGAGGTCGTCCCGGCCGAAAGAATGGGTGATGGTATAGAACAGGTAGGAAGGCAGGGCCACGGTAGTGACCAGCCGGGGCAGCAGGATCTGGGTCTCGGGCGAGAACCAGCCCTTGCGGGCCAGCACATACGCTATCGAGACGATGATCTGCAAGCTGAGGATGCCCTGAAGGGCGTGCAGAAAAACCATGATGGCACCTGTGCGGCAGGAAGAGGCCCTGCCAGAAAGCGATGGTCCCGCACTGCACCGGCGGCAATGCGGGACCATCGGCAAAGGAACGGACGTCCTCCGGCGTTCCGGGTATCACACCGGCCCCGAAGAGCCGGACGGACGCCCGGAAGGAACAGGAGCCCCATGCACGGGGAACGGCGGCACGGCGTCTTTCCCCTGCGGGCGCCTGTCCCGGCCGGGAAAGCGTCCTAGACTTTTTTGTACATGGCGCCGCTGTCGGCGGAGCTCACCATGCTGGCGTAACGGCGCAGCACGGGATAGGGGCATTCCTTCTGCGGCGGCACCAGCTCGGCGCGACGGCGGGCCAGTTCGGCTTCGTCCACCAGCAGATCCAGCTTGCGGTTGGGGATGTCCACCAGGATGCGGTCGCCGTCACGCACCAGGGCGATGGGGCCACCGTTGGCGGCTTCGGGCGAGATGTGGCCGATGGCCGCACCGTTGGTACCGCCGGAGAAGCGGCCGTCGGTGAACAGGGCCACGTCCTTGCCCAGGCCCATGCCAGTGATGGCGGCGGTGGGGGACAGCATCTCGCGCATGCCGGGGCCGCCCTTGGGACCTTCGTAACGCACCACCACGCCGTCGCCGGGCTTGATCTTGCCGTCGAGGATGGCGTGCATGGCGTCTTCTTCGCTCTCGAACACGCGGGCGGTCACTTCGCGGCGCATCATTTCGGGCGCCACGGCGGACTGCTTGACCACGGCGCCGTCAGGGGCCAGCGAACCGCGCAGGATGGCGATACCGCCTTCCTTGGAATAGGCGTTGTCGATGGTGTGGATCACGTCCGTATCCAGGATGCGGGCGTTGCGATCCTTCAGGTTCTCGCCCACGGTCTTGCCGGTGACGGTCATGCAGTCCTTGCGGATCAGGTTCAGCTTGTCCAGCTCGCTCATGACGGCCGGGATGCCGCCGGCGTTCTCCAGATCCACCATGTAGTGGTGGCCGGCGGGGGAAAGCTTGCAGAGGTTGGGGCTCTTGCGGCTCACTTCGTCGAAGACGGACAGGTCGATGTCCAGACCGGCTTCATGGAAGATGGCGGGCAGGTGCAAGGTGGTGTTGGTGGAGCAGCCCAGGGCCATGTCCACGGCGATGGCATTTTCCACGGCGCCGCGGGTGACGATGTCGCGGGGACGGATGTTGCGCTTCACCAGATCCATGACGCGCATGCCGGCCTGCTTGGCCAGACGCACACGGGCCGCATGCACGGCCGGGATGGTGCCGTTGCCGGGCAGGGCCACACCGATGGTCTCGGCCAGGCAGTTCATGGAGTTGGCCGTGAACATGCCCGCACAGGAACCGCAGCCGGGACAGGCGCGTTCTTCCCACTGGGTCAGTTCTTCTTCGCTCATCTGGCCGTTGCGCACGCGGCCCACGCCCTCGAACAGGGTGATGAGGTCGCCCTGCTTGCCGGGGGTCAGGGTACCGGGCAGCATGGGGCCGCCGGAGACCAGCACCGAGGGGATGTTCAGGCGCATCATGGCCATGAGCATGCCGGGCACGCACTTGTCGCAGTTGGGGATGAAGACCAGGGCGTCGAAGGCATGGGCGCGGGCCATGATCTCGATGGAGTCGGCGATGAACTCGCGCGAAGGCAGGGAGAAGCGCATGCCTTCGTGGTTCATGGCGATGCCGTCGCACACGGCGATGGCGGGGAATTCCAGGGGGGTGCCGCCGGCCATGCGCACACCGGCCTTGACGGCCTCGGCCAGCTTGCCCAGGTGCAGGTGGCCGGGCACCACTTCACTGGCGGCGTTGACCACGCCCACCAGAGGACGTTCCATTTCCTCGCGGGTCAGGCCCAGGGCATAAAGCAGGGAACGGTGAGGGGCCTTTTCCAGGCCGGATTTCATTTTTTTGCTGTTCTCTTCCATGACGGTATCCTTTGGACGTTTGTCAGCGGCCCGCACGGCGGCAGAAGGCCGCAAAAGGATCGCGCGGGGATCTTGTGCATGGGCGTCACGGGGGCAGCGGCGCGGCAGCCCGCCGCATGGTGGCGTTGAGGGCGGGGCGGGACCGCCGGTAAGGCGGCCGCTCCCGGAGCGGCTGGGCCGCGTCCTCCGGTGCGCTGTTTGTGCGTGCGCTCAATGTTTTTTCATACGCAAAAAGCCGGAGGCCGTAAACACTTGTCCCCGGCAGGCAGCCGGTCCGCAGGGCACGCCGCGCCCCATTCCCGGCTTGTGGCACGCCGCAAAGTGGGCTAGGTTTCCCCGCATGGAAAACAGGACGACTCCCCCCTCCACGCCAAGCCTGGCGCGTCGCTATATATGCAAGCTGCTGGCCAACGTGGCTTCCGTGCCGGTCTATCTGGCCATGGAAGCCATCCTGCCCCGTGCCCTGGGCCCGGCCATGTACGGCAATTACAGTTTTGCCACCAACTTTTTCCAGCAGCTGTTCATGTTCCTGGACATGGGCACATCCACCTGCTTCTACAATGCCCTGTCCCGGCGCCAGTCCGAAACGGGCCTCATCAGCTTCTACATGCGGCTCAGCCTGCTCATCGCCGTCATCAGCCTGCTCATCGCCGGCGCCATGCAGGTGCCCCTCGTCGGCAACTGGCTCATGCCCGACGTGCCCCTGTGGCTGGCCCCGCTGGCCGCCATCTGGGCCTTTCTGACCTGGTGGGGCCGCGTGCTCCGCTCCATGAACGATGCCGTGGGCGCCACCGTGCAGTCCGAGATGGTGCGCACCGTGGTCTCGCTCTCGGCCGTGTTCCTGCTCATCGGCCTGTTCCTGCTGGACTGGCTGAACATCTTCAGCCTTTTCGGCCAGCAATACGCCATGCTGGGCGTCACGGCCCTGGGCTACTGGATCGTCACCCGGCGCCACTGGGAGCGCTGCTACGGCGGCCCGGACGCCACCTTCTGCCTGCGCCTGAGTGCCGACAGCAACAAGGCCTACCGTCACGAATTCTTCACCTACAGCCATCCGCTCTTCGTCCAAGCCCTGCTCATCTTCCTCATGGCCGCCGCGGAACGCTGGCTGCTGCAGTGGTTCGACGGCAGCGCCGAGCAGGGCTATTTCGCCCTGGGCCACAAGGTCTGTCTGGCCTGTCTGATGTTCGTCTCGGCCATGACGCCGCTGGTCATGCGCGAGCTCTCCATCGCCTGGGGGCAGCGCGACCTCCAGCTCATGGGCCGCCTGGTCAACCGCTTCGCCCCCCTGATCTATGCCGTGGCCGCCTACTTCGCCTGCTTCAGCATGGCCGAGGGCCCGGCCCTGGTGCGCATCTTCGGGGGCGCGGAGTTCACCGCCGCCATCCTGCCCGTGCAGATCATGGCCCTCTACCCCCTGCACCAGTCCTATCTGCAGCTGGCCAGCTCCGTGTTCCACGCCTCGGGCCGTACCCGCGAACTGCGCAACCTCACCCTGCTGGAATGCGTCTACGGCATGACCACGGCCTGGTTCCTGCTGGCGCCCGAAGCGTACGGCGGCCTGCATCTGGGGGCCGTGGGCCTGTCCATCAAGACCATCGCCGTGCAGTGCGTGACCGTCAACATCTGCCTCTGGCGCGCCTCGCGCTTCGTGCCCATCCGGCTGCTGCCCATCATGCTGCACGAGATCTGGTGCGTGCTGGTGCTGGCCGCCGTGGCCTTTGCCTGCCGCGAGCTCACCCTCATGCTGGGCCTGGGCGGCATCGACTCCCTGCTGCGCTTCCTGGTCTCCGGCGTCGTCTACACGCTGGCCGCTGCGCTCACGGCCCTGCTCATCCCCCAGCTGCTGGGCATGAGCCGCGCCGAGATGCACGAAAAGATCCGGAAGCTGCGTGCCCGGCTGGGACGCTGACAGCCGACGCCTGCCGTCCTATTTGGCACCGTACAGCTGCGTCTGGCGATCCAGACCGTATTCCTTGATTTTCCTGTAAAGCGTCGACCGTTTCATGCCCAGGATGGCCAGTGCGCCGGATTCTCCGTCTATCTTCCCGCGGGTGGCTGTCAGTACATGTTTGATATACCTTCGTTGCAGTTCGTCCATGGTCGGCAAGTCAGTGCAGAGCCCATCGCCCCCCTGCCACGACTCAGCCTGGGGCGGCCTGTGCTGGCGTATGTATGGCAAATCGAACTGGAGCGTCCCATTGCTGACCAGGACGACGGCCCGTTCGATGGTGCTTCTGAGTTCCCGGATATTCCCGGGCCAAGCATAGCCGCACAACTTTCGCCTCACTTCCTCGGAGATGGCATTGCACTCAACGCCGTACCGTCTCGCATAGTAGGTGACAAAAAAATTGATCAGCATGAGCAGATCATCCTTCCTTTCCCGCAAAGGAGGAAGAAGGAGCGGGATCACAGCCACCCGGTAATACAGATCCTCCCGGAACGTCCCTTGGCGGACCATCTCCTTCAGATCCCTGTTCGTCGCCGTGACCAGGCGGAAGTTCGAAAAGATGGGGGAAGTCCCCCCCACGCGCAAGAAGCGCTTTTCCTGGAGCACCCTGAGCAGCTTGGTCTGCAACGAAGGCGACAATTCCCCCAGTTCGTCGATGAACAGTGTCCCTTCATGGGCGATCTCGAAAAAGCCGATCTTCTGCTTGATGGCGCCGGTGAAGGCGCCTTTTTCATGACCGAACAGCTCGCTTTCAAAAAGATTTTCCGCAAAGCTCGCAGGATGGATCGGCACGAAAGGCCCTTTGCGCCCGCTTTGCAGATGTATCCGCCGGGCCAAGACCTCCTTGCCGACGCCTGTTTCCCCCAGCAGCAGTATGGGGGCCTCTGATACAGCGGCCCTGTCCGCTATCTGCAGCGTTTTTTGCATGCCAGATCCGTAGAGGGCCTGGACCTGCAAGGGATTTTGCAGGGACTCCAGTATCCGTGTCCGGCGGCTCAGTTTTTTTTCCTGGAGCGAAAGCCTGTTGAACAGTTCGATAATATGGGCGAGTTCCCGCTGCAGAAGGCGGCCGATTTCCGTGAAGACCTCGTCATCCTGCTCCATGATGTTCTCGTGCAGATAGGCGCACTGCCCTAGGAACACATAGCCCGAACGGCTGCCGTCCGCGTTGCGGACCGAGACCGGCAACAGGACCCGGCTGACGCCATCCTCCATGACGCGTGACAGAGAGGACGTGTCGCGGGATTTCAACCCATTCCATATGGTTGAGGCTATCTCGTCTTCCGAAAAATAGAGGCTGCCTACCACCTGCATGTCTTTCCCCGTACCGGTACGGACAAGCAGGGCGCGTTCGATGTGCAGGGCACGGCAGGTGACATCCAGGAGCGCCCCGATCATCTTTTCTTTGCTGTCATGATCGCCCAGGTTCGCCGCACCTTCCTGAAAATCCCTGAGGCAGTCCTTCCTGCACGGGATGGAGGTGATCTTCCGGCACACGGGGGAATCCTTGGGGAGCGGGCAGTCATACTGATTGTAGCGGTAGAGGGTCGCGGCGCCGGCAGCGTAGAGGCTCCCGGCTTCATCTTCCCGCCCCAAATGCTTCAGGCAACGTGAAAGTGCCAACTGCGCCCGCGCCGTATCCAGCGGCGCGCCCACCTTCCCAGCCAGGGCCAGACTTTCCCGCAAGGGATCTTCCGCAGCAGACCACGGCATGCCCTCATGCACCCGGACCAGGGTATCCACCCGGATGGCGGCGCTACGGAACAAGGGGCTGGGGCTGAGCAGCCCCGCCTGTATCTCATGGCTGTACCTGTAGGCGGGAAGATCGGGGAAATTCGCCATGCGGAACGCTCCGAGCATGTCGAACATCCATGTGAAACCGTAATAGGGGCGGGGCATGTCGAACCGTATGCAGGCTTCCAGGGTCGTCGCCATGACATGATGGGCAACAGCCACCCTTCCGCAGGCAAAATGGTAAAAGGCCAGGGCCCTGTGTACCCAGCACCACAATTTGGTCTCGGACTCTGGGTCGCAACAAGGGATGACGGGCGTAAGCAGCTCGATCCCCTGTTCGAGCAGGCCCACCCGCATCAGCTGGTCCGCAAGGTGGACGGTGTTCCACTTCACGGCATTGATGTGCCCGTGCCGCCGCGCCTCAAAAATGAAAGACAGCATGGGCCCCAGTCCCAGGTCTATCCGGCCCAAGGTACAGGCGGCACTGCCCAGATAGCGCAGCCCCACTTCCTCAAGATAGTCGAACCGGTCCGTGAAAAAGCCTGGCGGGCTTTTCTTGAAGTTCTCCAGGGCGAGCTTGTAATCGCCGCTGACGAAATAGGCCAGCCCGATACCCGCAGCTGTGGAAAAGATTATATCGGAGTCACCGAACTCCCGGATACGCGGCACCACCTTTTCGATCAGGATATAGGGAGACTTGGTGTTGTGGAGCTCGGACAGATGGATATGGCATCCTTCCACAAGCTCCAGCATCAGCAGCGAGCGCTCGTCCCCGTTCTGCTCCGCGATGGCCCGGGCCATGGGCAGCAGATGCTGCGCTTCGCCGGCATGTTTGGCCAGCATCATCGAAATACCCTGGATATTCTTCACCAGCGTCAGGTATTTTCCGGCCTTTTCCCCTGAGATTTCCCTGTCACGGACGCAGGCCGCGAGCTTCGTGGCAATGTCGAGACAGATCAGGGCAGCAGCGGCCCTGTCCTTGCGGATATGGATGCGCAAAAGGTCAAGGAACTTATCCGCATTCCCTGACGCGAACTGGACATCCCTGGGAAGTACCAGCGACAGTATCTCGTCAGAAGCGCAACGCTTCCTATCCATCCCTGCCACATGGCGGGCAAGCTGTTCCCCGTCCCTGACATACCAGTGATCCGCATCCTTGCAGCCCAAGATCCCCCGGCTGCAAAGGGGCGCGATCTGCCTGTCGAGTTCCGGGGACGTACAATCCAGCATCTGGGACAATCCCCGGCGCGACAATATCCCGCCAGGAAAAAAGAACAAGGCCAGGATGCGTGCCTGCAAACGGCTGTCCGGAGAAAGGTCTGTCATGGTCTGCCCCCTCGCGACATAGGGTGATGTGCGCCTGATACCAAAACGGGATTTTGTCCCAAAATAAGACAAAATCCCGTTTTTTACATCCCGCAATATACATTATAACCTCTAACTATGCCATAATAAAAGAAAAAAATATTTGGAATGCACTTTGCTTATCTCAAGACAACACCGTGCGGTAAGGACCACAACGCCACTGTCGCCTTCGTTCAATACGGGAGACCAACTATGACACCTCACGATGCACAACCCTCCGCAGGGACATACGGTCAGGAGATCCCCAACCCCAGACGGTATTACGGCTTCTGGGCCCTGAGCCTTGCCCTGGCCATCGCCCTCTTCGCATTCTCCTATTCCATGGGGCTTTCCTACAAGGGCAGCGCGTTCCTTGGAGTGACCATGCTTGCCATCGCCCTGTGGGGCTTCAACCTTCTCCATGAAGGGCTGGTCGCCGTCATGCTGCCCATCGGATACATCCTGCTTGGCGTGGGCACGCCCAAGCAGCTCCTTTCCCCCTGGACCCAGCCCATGGGCTGGCTGGTGCTGGGCGGGCTGATGACGGGGCTCGTCCTCATGCATACAGGTCTGGCCCGCCGCATCGCGCTCTGGTCACTGCACATCACGGGCGGCTCGTTCACACGCCTGCTGTGGGGGCTGCTGCTGGCCGGTTTCATCATCGCCCCGCTGATGCCGACCGCCCTCGGCAAGGGCATCCTGATCTCCATCATCTGCATCGGCATATGTGATGCCCTTGAGTTCGCCCCGCGCACCCGGGAAGCGTCCATTATCCTGATGGCGGGCTACATCGCCACCAGCGCCCCCCGTCTCGGCCTCTATACCGGTGGCGGAGAAGTGACCCTGGCCATGCAGCTCCTGGCTTCCGCAGGGATCCACATTTCCTGGATAGACTATTTCATCCAATGCTACCTGCCCAACATCATTTACAGCATTTGCTCTCTGGCTGTCCTGATCCTCATCATGCGGCCCAATAACACCATCAATGCCCGCGCCTACCTCGAGGAACAGTTCGCCAAGCTCGGCCCCATGAGCGTCAAGGAAAAGAAGGCTACTGCCATATTCGTCCTGCTGGTCATCCTGATGATGACGGACAAGTACCACGGCATCGACATCGGCTGGATCATGATGCTCGTCGGCTTCGCCTGCTTCCTGCCCGGCCTGCACCTCGTGGACAGCAAGCGATTTGCCTCGCTGAACATGACCTCTGTCCTCTTTGTGGTCGGCTGCATGTCCATCGGCGCCGGCGCCCAGGCCACAGGTGTGGACAAGCTGTGCGCCGAAAGCCTCAGCCCCCTGCTCCAGGGCACTGGCGAACTCACCACTATGATCACGGCCTATCTTGCCGGTATCGGCGTCAACTTCCTGCTCACCCCTGTGGCCGGCGTCAGCACCTTCACCGTTCCCCTTGCCGAACTGACCAACAGCATCGGCATCAGCCCCTTTGCCCCTGTCTATTCCTTCCTGTACGGGCTCGACCAGTACGTCCTTCCCTATGAATATGCCGTTTTCCTGTATTTCTTCTCCACAGGTTACATCCATCTGAAGCATCTTATCCAGGTCTTCGCCGTCAGGGCCATCATCACCTTCATCCTTCTCATCGCTGTCTTCTATCCCTTCTGGAAGCTTACGAATGCCTTATAGACAAGGAGATCATACCCATGCTGACCCATGCAGAAATGTCATCCATAGGCGAACGGATATTGCAGGAGTATATCGACACGTTCAACATCGGTTCGGCGCTGGACTGGGCCCGCAAGCTCCATTATCCGCATGTCCGTATGGCTGGAGGGAACGTGCAGATATGGGATACCCCTGAAGCGTATGCCGCCGACAATGACAAGGACATCATGCGTACGGGCTGTGCATGGGGAAAGACCGTCCTTGACAGATGCGAATTCATCCAGGGGGATGATGACAAGTTACATTTTTCGACACGATGGAGCCGTTATACGACGACGGGCGAACATATCATCACCTTTGATTCGTTCTATATCATCACGAAGATAGACGGATCATGGGGGATACAGTGCAGATCGAGCTATGCCGGCATCTTCGCCAATAACACCGCGTTCTAGCCCCAGACACGCAACCCTTATGGAGGATAACAGAATGACTCTTTCCCAGAATGAACTTGAAAAGATCGGCATGCAGGCCCTGGACGACTTCATGAGCACCTTCAACAGCGGTGATCCCAAGGCCTGGGCTGCCACGCTCAACTATCCCCATGTCCGCCTTGCCGGTAACAGGGTACAGGTCTGGAACACGCCCGAAGAATACATCAGGGACAACGATGTGAGCCAGCTCAAGGACAAGTCCGGCTGGGGCTATTCCACTTGGGACTGGCGCAAGGTCGTGCAAGCGCAGGACGACAAAATCCATATCGCGGTCGCCTTCTCCCGCTATACGCCCGAACACAAGAAGATCGTGACATATGAATCCTTCTACATCGTCACCTGCCTCAACGGGCACTGGGGCACGCAAAGCAGATCCAGCTTTGCCGGTGTGATCGACAACAACACAGCGTTCTAGCATCCCCTGCTGGACATCTTTCCAGGGTGCCGCCGCGGCACCCTTTTTTTATGCCGCAGATGATGCCGCCATGATCCCTTCCCGAAGCATGCGCCATTCTTGACGCCCGCCTGAAGGCTTTTGCAGGAGATGCCCTTTCCATTTTCCCCCTTGCAATATTTCTGTCCCGGGACTAGTTTTTTGCTTCCGGCTGGGGGAGCCTGCGGGCTGAGAAAGGGTGCAAGGACCCTGACCCCTAGGGCCGCCGTGCGGCCCTGCACCTGATGCAGATAGTGCTGTCGAAGGGAAGCTGGCAACGTGCGCTCTTTTTGCGCCCAACGTGCCCGTTTCGCCCTCTTGCAAGGTGGACGGGTTTTTTTGTGGAGGCAGTATGCAACTCACCATCAATGGCGAAGCCTGTACCTGTGCCGAAGGCCTGACCGTGGCGGCCCTGCTGCGGGAGCGGGAACACGATGCCACCGCCGTGGTCGTGGAACACAACGGCCAGATCGTGCCCGCCGCGGACTTCGCGGCCACCGCCCTGAACGAGGGCGACGTGCTGGAGATCGTGCAGTTCGTGGGCGGCGGTTAGCCGCCGGCACGACGACGTTTTTTCTTCCTCTGCGCCCAGTGCGCACCGCGCGGCCCGGTCGGCCGCAGGAGACCATCATGAGCGATTTTCAGAACAACGATCCCCTCATCATCGGCGGCGTGGAACTGCAGAGCCGCCTGTTCATCGGTACCGGCAAATACAGCAATGACGCCCTCATCCCCGACGTCTGCGCCAGCAGCGGCGCGCAGGTGATCACCGTGGCCATGCGCCGCGTGGAAAAAGGCCAGCAGGGCATCGTGGGCCACATCCCCTCCCACATGCGTCTGCTGCCCAACACCTCCGGCGCCCGCACCGCCGAAGAGGCCGTGCGCCTGGCCCGTCTGGCCCGCGCCGCCGGTTGCGGCGACTGGATCAAGATCGAAGTCATCTCCGATACCCGCCACCTGCTGCCCGACGGCTACGAGACCGCCAAGGCCACCGAGATCCTGGCCAAGGAAGGCTTCACCGTGCTGCCCTACATCAACCCCGACCTCTATGTGGCCCGCGCCTGCGCGGATGCCGGTGCCGCCGCCGTCATGCCCCTGGGCGCGCCCATCGGCACCAACCGCGGCCTGCGCACCCGCGAGATGATCGGCATCCTCATCGAAGAGATCGACCTGCCCATCGTGGTGGACGCCGGCATCGGCCTGCCCTCCCATGCCTGCGAGGCCATGGAGATGGGCGCCGCCGCCTGCCTGGTGAACACCGGCATCGCCTCGTCCACCGATCCGGTGCTCATGGGCCGTGCCTTCCGTCAGGCCGTGGAAGCCGGTCGCGCCGCCTGGCTGGCCGGTCCCGGTGCCGTGCGTGCCTGCGGCGAAGGCGCCCAGGCCTCCTCTCCGCTGACGGGCTTCCTGCGCTAGGTCGGGGGCGGACATGGAAAACTTTCAGCAATATCTGGAAAACAACTGGCCGCGCGAACGCCGCAGCCAGATAGCCGCCAGCGCCACCGAAGACCAGGTGCGCGCCGTGCTGCGCAAGGACTACCTGCAGCCCGCCGACTTCCTGACCCTGCTCTCGCCCGCGGCCGCGCCCCTGCTGGAGCAGATGGCCCAGCGCGCCCATGAGCTGACCCTGCGCTACTTCGGCCGGGCCGTGAACCTGTTCACGCCGCTCTACGTGTCGGACTACTGCACCAACCAGTGCCGTTACTGCGGCTTCAACGCCAACAACAAGCAGCCGCGCCGCCACCTGAGCCCCGAAGAGGCCTACGACGAAGCCAAGGCCATCGCGGACATGGGCCTGCAGCACATCCTGCTGCTCACCGGCGATGCCCGCAAGCTCTCTTCGCCCGAGTACATCGCGGAGGTCGCCCGCCGCATCAAGCCCCTGTTCGCCAGCGTGGGCATCGAAGTCTACTCCATGACCGAGGACGAATACCGCCTCATGGTGGAAAGCGGCGTGGACAGCATGACCATGTTCCAGGAGACCTACAATCCCGAGCTCTACGACTGGCTGCATCCGGTGGGCCCCAAGAAGGACTACGCCTTCCGTCTCAACGCCCCCGAACGCGCCGCCCGCGCGGGCATGCGCTCCCTGGGCCTGGGCGCCCTGCTGGGCCTGGACGAGTTCGAACAGGACGCCTTCGCCACCGGCCTGCACGCCTGGTGGCTGCTGCGCCATTACCCCGGCGTGGACGTGGGCCTGTCCATCCCCCGCATCTGCTCCCACGAGGGCAGCTTCGACATCCCGCACGCCCTCGATGACCGCCGCTTCGTGCAGTATGTGACGGCCCTGCGCTGCTTCCTGCCGCGCTCGTCCATCACCTGCTCCAGCCGCGAGAGCGCCTTCATGCGTGACCACCTGATCCCGCTGGGCGTGACCCGCGTCTCGGCCGGTGTGTCCACCGCCGTGGGCGGCCGCAAGACCCACGCCGACAACAGCGGCCAGTTCGACATCACCGACCACCGCAGCGTGGAACAGATGATCGCCGACCTGACCAAGAACGGCTATCAGGCCGTCATCAAGGACTGGGAAGACCCCACCCTGACCCACGCCTAGGCAGAGTGTTGTTGAGGCCTCGCCTCAAACTCTCCTCCCCCTCCCCAGCGCGCTTTATTCGGGAGGGACGTCTTTCCGCCGGAAAGACGTCCCTCCTTTTCATACGGGGGCGGAGCAATCCACCTCTTCATGAGGGGCCGGGTTCGCCCGTTGTGGCCGGGTCCCTATTCCGTGGATACGGCCCGGAAAGGGCTGTTTCAGGATGAAGTTTGGACGCATCCATCCGTAAACCGTTTTTCAGGAAGTCTGCCATGAGTGAGAACGTATTGCGTCAGGGCCTGACGCGCTATCTTTCCCCGGCCCGGCTGGAGGCCCTGCGGGCCGCCCGGGTGGGCGTGGCCGGTGCGGGCGGTCTGGGCTCCAATGCCGTCCTGATGCTGGCCCGCAGCGGTGTGGAGCATTTCCTGCTCATCGACGATGACGTGGTGGACGCGTCCAACCTCAACCGGCAGCAGTTCTGGCCCCGGCATCTGGGTCGTCCCAAGGTGGAGGCCCTGGCCGAACTGGTGCGGGAGCTGAACCCCGACGCCCGGGTGGAGACCTGCCGCCTGCGTATCGACGCCGCCAACGTGGACGAGCTGGTGGCCCGCTGCCCCCTGTGGCTGGAAGCCATGGACGGCGCGGCGGACAAGCGCCTGCTGGTGGAAAAGGTCATGCTCTCGGGCCGCCGCATCGCCAGTGCCTCGGGCATGGGCGGCTTTGGCGGCAAGCCCATGCAAAAACGCGTGCTGGGCAATCTGGTGCTGGTGGGCGACTTCGAGACCGACATCCTCGAATATCCGCCCCTGGCCCCGCGCGTGACCGAGGCCGCGGCCCTGCTGGCCGACGCCATGCTGGAATTCATCCTCACCGGCGTGGAATAGGCCTTTTCCGAGAGGCTCCTCCCCCTGATGCCTCGCGCCTGACGCTGCCCGGCAAGGAAGACGTGCCCACGCCCACAGCTGCCTGTGTCGCCAGCGGGTACGGCTGGCGGCTGCCTTCCGCCATTACGGACAAAAGGATGGTCCGCCCCTTTTTCTCCATGTCTCCCCATAACGACAGGATGCCCCTTGTCGGCACCTGCCCAGAGCCATGACGAACGTACGGCCCCGGACTGCATGGCAGTCCGGGGCCGTACGTTCTGATAAAGCGCGCTGGGGAGGGGGTGGGGAGCTTGAGGGGAGGGGGGACCCCTCTCGCGCCAGCAGAGGGGGCTCCCCTCCCCTCAAAATATGGCCCGCAGGGCCGTGCCCGTTAGCGACAAAGGAAGCTACGGGCATCGACAGCGAAGGGGCCCCCTCAAACAACTAACACGATCCGGCCAGCAGCTGGATGGCGGCCAGATGTTCCAGTTCTTCGCTGAGGGTGAGGGCCTGGCCCAGGCAGGGGGCCGAAGCGCACAGGCCATGGCGGGTCATCCACACGGCCTCGAAGTCACGGGCGGCCTGTCCCACGGCCTCGGCCAGCTCGCGGGTACCGGGTTCGAAGGCCGGGGCGTAGCCCAGCCGGGCCCGCCAGACGCCGGACTCGAAGACCGGCAGTTTCAAAAAACGCTCCTGCCAGTCCGGCTGGCGCTCCAGTTTCAGGGCCAGGGCCAGCAGCTGCCGGGGATGGGTGTGCAGGATGGCCCCGCACTGGGGCCGGGCCGCATAGACTTCCAGATGCATGAGCCCTTCACTGGACGAAGGACCGCCGTACAGGGTAGCGCCGCTCCGGGCATCCAGCACGCACAGGTCCCGGAGCGTCAGGCGCCCCTTGGCCGCGCCGCTGCGGGTGATGACGATGCGCTCGCCTTCGGGGCTCTGCCAGCGGCAGCTGGCGTTACCGTTGCAACCGGCCAGCATGCCGCCGTGCCAGGCTTCACGGCAAACTTCGGCCAGCTCCCGGACGATGGACGACGGCAGGGCGGCCAGGGCGATGTCCCGGCCCTGACGCTGATGGAAACAAGGAAAGGGCATGGCTAGGCCTCCGCGGATACGGCAAAATGGTCAAAGCCCTGGAGTGCGTCCAGCGGCTCGTTGTTGCAGGTCAGCTCCCCGTCATCGGTGATGGTGCCGATGCTCATGAAGCCGGGGATGGCCGCATGCAGGATGGGCAGCATGTCCGGGGCGCAGGAGCCCAGCAGAGCGTAATCTTCGCCGCCCAGCAGGGCCTCGTGCACGGGATTGAGCCCGTTCTCGCGGGCATGGCGCACCACTTCGGGATGGAGCATGCCCTGCGGCAGCAGGATGGCCGCGCCCAGGCCGCTGTCCGTGGCGGTGCCCGTGTCGCCTTCGCGCCGGGCCCGGCTCTCGCCGGTGCGGCCCAGCAGGCGCGGCAGGTCGCGCATGATGCCGTCGGAAAGATCCATCAGTGCCGGGGGCCGGGCATTGGCGCCCGCACGGGCCAGCATGAGCCCGGCATCCACCTGCGGCACGGGCAAAAGATGCGCGGCGCAGGCAGCGGGCCAGTGCTCCAGCGCGGCCCGGCCTTCCTTTTCCAGTACCTGCAGGCCCACGCGGGCCAGGCCCGGACGGCCCACCACGAACAGACTGTCCCCGGGCATGGAGCCGCCCCGCACGAGGAAGTCCCCGCCCGTGTAGGACTCGCCCCAGATGGTGATACTCACGTGCAGGAAGGGGCTGCGGGACAAGTCGCCGCCCGCCAGGGCCAGACGCTGTTCCTGCGCCAGAGCGGCCATGCCGGAGAAAAAGCGGTCGAGCCACAGCGCATCCACGTCATCGGGCAGGCCCAGGGCCAGGGTGAAGGCCAGCGGGCGGCCGCCGCAGGCCGCGATGTCGCTCACATTGACGGCCAGGGCCTTGTGGCCGATCTCTTCGGGCGTGAAATAGGAGCGCCGGAAGTGGACATCCTCCAGAAAAAGGTCGCTGCTCACGCACAGGGGCGTGCCGGCCTTGAGCACGGCGCAGTCGTCGCCCCTGCCCAGCAGCAGGGAAGGATGCGTGGCCGGGAAATGCCGGGCCAGACAGGCAAGGATGCTGTCTTCAGAAGCGCGCGAAGGCTGGGACATATCAGTCCTCCAGTTGCAGATAGTCGGCTAGGATGACCTTGATCCCGAAACCGGCAAAACGCACCTGTACTTTGTTCGGGGGCATGAGGCCGAGGATCTTGCCCCGGCCGAAGATCTTGTGGCGACAGAAGCAGGGGCGCTTGCCCGCGGCCACGGCCCCGGCGGCCGCCAGCACCGAACCTCCGGCAGCGTCAGCGGCGGGAGCGGCAGGCGCAGCAGCCGGACGCCCTCCCGCGGTGCCTCCCGGCCGTTCGTCCGGGGGCAGCTGGCAGTCATCGGCATCCTGCAGGGCGCGGGTGGCGGCCAGACGCTGGGCCGGGCTCAGCCCGGCAGGGGCGGCAAGGCCCGCATGACGGCCGCGACCAAAGCCCGCGCCGGGGCCGGACGGGGCCGGACGGCCGCCAAAGGGATCGGCGAACATGCCGCCGCGCGCCCGTTTGCTCAGGCCGCCGCCGTAACTTTCCACCCATTCCTCGGTCAGCCCGGCGGGCAGCTCGCGCACGAAGGGGCTCTGGGCCACATGCTGCGTGCCCTGCTCGGCCTTGCTGTAGATGGTGGCCGGCGAATACAGATCCAGCTCCTGCCGGGCGCGGGTGCAGGCCACGTACATCAGGCGGCGTTCTTCTTCGAAATCTTCGGGCCGTGCCAGGGCGTGGCGCGAGGGGAAGCGGTCCTCCACCAGGTCGATGATCAGCACGGCGTTCCACTCCAGGCCCTTGGCCGAGTGCACCGTGGAGAGGGTGATGCGGCCCTCGTTGTCCTCGTCTTCCTCGTCGGGGGAATCCAGGGCCAGATCGGCCAGGAACAGGTCCAGGTCGTTGTAGCCCGAGGCCATCTGCAGGATCTCTTCCAGCCCCTGCTGGCGGCGGGGCCAGTCTTCGGGATAGCGACTCTCCAGCACGGGGCGGTAATGGTCCACGATGAGCTCCAGCGCCGTCACCGGATGCAGCGGGCGGGCGCGCATCTCGGCGATGAAGCGCAGGTCCTCGCGGAAGGAGGGGAAGCGGGCACAGGCCTTGTCCAGGGCCGGGCCGTCGGCGCTCTGGGCCACGTTGTAGAGCTTGAGCACGGTCTTGGGGCCGATGCCCTCGTGCAGCTCGGCCACGCGCGAGAAGGCGGGCATGTCCAGCGGATTGAGCAGCAGGCGGGCGTAGGCCATGACGTCCTTGACGTGGGCCGCCTCGGTGTAGCGCAGGCCGCCGTACTTGCGGAAGGCGATGCCCGCCTGGTTGAGGGCCATTTCCAGATGGTAGGAATGGAACCCCGCCCGGAAGAGCACGGCGATCTCGTGCGGCAGGTGCCGGGTCAGCAGGTCCTCGATGCGGCGCACCACCAGCTTGGCCTGGCTCATGTCGCTGAGGGGCGTCACCAGGCGTACCGGCGCGCCGCCCTCCTTGCGGGTGAACAGTTTTTTGCGGAAGGATTCCGTGGCGTTTTCCAGCAGGTTGTTGGCCACGTCCAGGATGGGCTTGGTGGAGCGGTAGTTCTCCTCCAGCCGGATGATGCGGGCCCCGGGGAAAAGCTTGGGAAAATCGAGGATGTTGCGCACGTTGGCGCCACGGAAGGCGTAGATGGACTGGGCCTCGTCGCCCACGGCCATGACGTTGCCCGGCGGCATGCCTTCGCCCTCCGGCCCGGCCAGCAGACGCACGATGCGGGCCTGAACCAGGTTGGTGTCCTGATATTCGTCCACCAAAATGTGCGTGTAGCGGCGGCGCAGGTTCTCGGCCGCGCGCTCGTTGGTACGCAGCAGATGCTCCAGCTCGAACAGCAGGTCGTCGTAGTCCAGCAGGCCCTTTTCCTTGCGGTAGGCATCGTAGGCCTCGCCCAGCTGCATCAGCGGCTCGGCATAGGGCAGCAGGTGGAAGGCCTCGCGCTGCAGGACCTCGTCCAGGCGCATCTCCTTGTTCCGGGCCTTGCTCAAAAAGCCCACGATGGCCTGGGTGCGCGGGAAGGAGCGGTCGCCCTTGCCCAGCCGGAGATCGTCCTTGCAGGCCTTGACCGCCGCGTTGATGTCCGCGCTGTCCATGACCGTGAAGGGGCGGTCCTCCAGCCAGTCGGGACGGTAACGGCGCAGCACGCCGAAAGCGAAGGAGTGGAAGGTCCCGCCCTGCACCAGGCTCAGGGCATGGTCGGACAGGGCCGCGGCCCGCTGCAGCATCTCCTGCGCCGCCTTGCGGGTGAAGGTGAGCAGCAGCATGGATTCCGGCGGGACGCCGTGATCCGCCAGCCAGGACAGGCGGTAGGTGATGGTGCGGGTCTTGCCGGAACCGGCGCCGGCCACTACCAGGACCGGCCCGTCGCCGCAGGTGGCGGCCTCGTATTGGGCGCTGTTGAGCGCGTGCGCGTAATCAATCATCGTTACAGATTAGCATAAAGGCGCTGGGCAGGCCAGAGGAGCCCACAGGGCCATCCCGCCGGGGGGGACCGCGGTGGGCCGTCCCTCCACAGGCTCCAGCCCTCGGCGCATCCTTCCTCTATCCGGTCTCCCTTTCAGTAAAAAAAGGAAAATTCCTCCACCAGTTGACGCCGCCGGACGGGAATCGTAAAGTAGCTTGAAATTTTTTGCACAAAGGATTTTCCATGCCTACGCCTCAAGAAGAATTCCAGAATGCCGTCCTGCGCATCCTGGAAACCGTGATGTTCGAGAACTGGATCCGTTTCTATTTCCTCACTGAAAAGCTGGATGCGCCGGTGGAAGAAGGCGCGGAAAAGCCCCTGTTCGTGGCCATCCCCGAGCAGGGCATGCAGCGCATCAAGGAGCTGTACCCCGATCTGCTGCCCCTGGCCGAGAGCCTGAACGGCAAGGAGATCAGCTTTGCCCTGTCGCAGCAGGCCGTCTGTTCCTTCGTCATGGAACACCTGGACGGCAAGGTCATGCCCCAGCGCATGGCCGAGACCGTGTTCGACAGCACCACCTTCCAGACCCGTATGCAGCTGTTCAACGCCTGGGTACAGATGCACGAGAACCAGCTGGACCAGAACTTCATGGAGTTCGGCAGCTGGCGCGAACTTTTCGCCCAGTGGTGTTCCACGGACCAGGTGAAGGAACTGGCCACCCGCATGGCCGCGCCGCGCGCCGAAGGTAACGGCACCACCCACTAGTCATGGCAGATCCTGTGGCCGCCTCCAGGGCGGCAAGCCCATTCCGCGCCGGGACGGTCCTGCGACCGCCCCGGCCTTCGCTTCTGGACGCCGTGGCGCACAGCGCCGTGCTCCGGGCCCTGGCGGCCTGGCGCGACAACGGCGGCGGGCAGCCCCCCCTGCTGCTGGACGGTACGGCCGGCAACGGCCACGACTGCCTCTTCCTGGCCCGTCAGGCCCCGGCGGGCAGCCTGCTGCTGGCCCTGGACATCCAGGAGGCCGCCCTGCAGGCCAGCCGGGCACGACTGGAGCAGGCAGGCATGGCGGCGCGCTGCTGTGCCTCGGCAGCGGCGGCCTGCGCCCTGTCCCCCCTCCCTTCCGGGACGACGGACATTCGTCTCGTCCTCCATTCCCATGCGGCCCTGCCGGAGCTGCTGGACGCCCTGCCCGAAGCGGACAGGCAACGCCCCCTGCTGGCGGGCATCTTCAATTTCGGCTACCTGCCGGGCACGGACAAAAGCTGCACCACTACGGCGGCGGGCAGTCTGGCGGCCGTGGACGCCCTGCTGGAGCGGCTGGCCCCGCAGGGCTGCCTGAGCCTGCACTGCTATACCGGCCATGAAGGCGGCGCCGCCGAAGAGGCCGCCCTTGCCCAAAGGCTGGCCCGTCTGGAGCCGCGGCGCTGGCGTGTGCTGCACTGCCGGGACGCCAACCGGGAGACCCACGGCGAAAGTATTTTGCTGGCCGAACGCCTGCCGGTGCGGCAGCGCTGATCCGCAGATAGGAAGAGCCCCGGAAGGGGCTTTTTTTACAGGATTTTCTTGTCAGAAAAAGTTTGAAAAAATATTTCATGAACTATTTCATAACATAAAAATAGTTATTAAATTCAATAAATTAAAAGAAATTTTCTTTACCGAAAAAAAGCGAAAATAGCCCCCTTTTTATCTCTAACCTATTGCATTTTCATCATTGCCAGCATAATCTTAGCGTTAAGGATGTATTTGTGTCGCCTGTCCTCGGGCAGGGGCCGGACGGACCGACGGCACGCTTTTCTAGTAGAAGGGAGAGAAAGATGGCTTGGACTCAGGTTTACGAACCTCTGGGAGGCATCGGCCTGTCGGCACTGGCGGCATCCGTACCGCTGATCATTCTGTTCTACATGCTGGCTTTCCGGCAGGCGAAAGGTCATATCGCCGCCGTGGCCGGTCTGGTGGGCGCCCTGCTGGTGGCCATCCTGGTCTGGAAGATGCCGGTAGGCCTGGCAGTCAACTCCGTGGCGCTGGGGGCCTGCTTCGGCCTGTTCCCCATCGTCTGGATCGTCATCACGGCCGTGTGGGTCTACAACATGACCGTGGAATCCGGTGAATTCGAGATCATCAAAGACTCCCTGGCCCGCCTGACGGACGACCGTCGTCTGCAGGCCCTGTTCATCGCCTTCGCCTTCTCCTGCTTCATCGAAGGCACCGCCGGTTTCGGCACCCCCGTGGCCATCGCCGCCGCCATGCTGGTGGGCTTGGGCTTCACCCCGCTGTGGGGCGCCGGTATCGCCCTGATCGCCAACACCGCCCCCGTGGCCTTCGGCGCCATCGGTGTGCCGCTGATCGTGGCCGCCCAGGTGTCCGGCCTTGACCAGATGACCGTCTCCGCCATTGCCGGTCGTCAGCTGCCCCTGCTGTCCCTGATCGTGCCCTTGTGGGTCTGCGTGGTCATGTGCGGCTTCAAGCGTTCCATGGAAGTGCTGCCCGCCATCATCGTGGCCGGCGTGGCCTTTGGCGGCGCCCAGTTCCTGCTGGCCAACTTCCACGGCCCGACCCTGCCCGACATCGGTTCCGCCATCGCCACCATCGTGGCCCTGATGCTGCTGCTCAAGGTCTGGCAGCCCAAGAGCATCTTCCGCTTCGAAGGCGAAGCTCCCTCCAACCTGGAAGGCCAGGGCTATCCTCTGGCCGTCGTGCTGCGCGCCTGGGCCCCGTACCTGGTGCTGGCCGTGTTCGTGTTCTTCTGGGGCCTGGGCTCCTTCAAGGCCATCCTCAACGGCCTGCCCGGCACCGTGTTCAACATCTCCTGGCCCGGCCTGGATGGCGAAGTCATGAAGACCGCCCCCATCGTGCAGGCTGACGCCGTGTACGGCGCCAAGTTCACCTTCAACTGGCTGTCCGCTGGTGGTACCGCCATCCTGCTGTCCGGTCTGGTGTCCGTGCCCTTCATGCCCAAGTACGGTTACGGCAAGGCCATCGCCTGCTTCATGCGTACCCTGAAGCAGCTGACCTTCCCCATCCTGACCATCGCCATGATCCTGGGCCTGGCTTACCTGATGAACTACTCCGGCATGAGCTCCACCCTGGGTCTGGCCTTCACCCACACCGGCTGGCTGTTCCCCTTCTTCTCTCCCCTGCTGGGCTGGCTGGGCGTGTTCCTGACCGGTTCCGACACGTCCTCCTGCGCCCTGTTCGGCGGCATGCAGAAGGACACCGCCCTGGCCGTGGGCATGCGCCCCGAACTGGCCGTGGCCTCCAACGCCTCCGGTGGCGTGACCGCCAAGATGATCTCGCCCCAGTCCCTGTCCGTGGCTACCGCCGCCACCAACAATGCCGGTCAGGAAGGCAAGCTCTTCCGCTTCACCATCGGTCACAGCATCGGCATGACCCTGGTGCTCTGCGTGCTGGCCTACCTGCAGGCTGGTCCCCTTTCCTGGATGCTGCCCTAACGGGTATGGCCCAGGCCTGAGGGCCTGACAGACCAACGTCGGCAAGGGCCCCGGTCTTCCGGGGCCCTTTTCCTGTGTCTGGCGGCCTTCTGCCGCGATGGCCCCCCCGCTGCCGTCCGGCGGCTATGGCAGCTCTGCCCGGACAGGGCCCAGACCGCTTCCGCAAGCGTCTTTCCCGCCCGCACGCCTCTCCCCAAAAATGGCCGGTCCAGGGACAAAATCCCTGAACCGGCAAGGCGGTGCTGCCGCGCCCGAAGCCAGCTTTTTTGACCGCTCCCGCTTTTTTCTTGCAGCGGCCCCGCTCCCCATAGTATGGGAGGCAGGACGGCGTGCCCCCAGGGCCCGACCTGCCCGGAAAGGGCAAAAAAACGCCCGGAAAGCACCGCAGCCGGCGGCCGTACCGGACCGCCGCAGCCCTGACCGACCACCCCCTGGAAAGGGGAGTGTGCAATATTTTTGTCCCCCCGTATGGCTCCGGCAGGGCTTATGTAAAAAAAATTAAACGGCCTTTTCGCTCATAGCGAACAATAAAAACAACAAAAACAGCAAGATAGAAAAACATTCCTCGCTGGATATTTTGGCACGCCTTATGCAGTAAGTTAAGTACCTTCCTTTCTTACTGACAGTTCAACCTAAACGGCCTGCCCCCCCAGCAGGCCGTTTTTCCGTCTGGAGACACGAGCATGTCCAGCCCCGTCACCGTCTGTCATCAGGAATTCGACGAAAGCCATTTCCTGGCCTCGGAATACGAACCGGCCCGGCCGGAACAGGCCGCCTTCCATATCATCCCGGTCCCGCTGGAGCAAAGCGTCTCCTACGGGGGCGGCACCGCCCACGGCCCGGCCGCCATCCTTTCCGCCTCGCAGCAGCTGGAGGCCTGGGACGGCATCAGCGCTCCGGGAGAAGCGGGCCTGTACACCGCCCCTGCCGTGGACTGTGATGCCCCCATCGAGACCGTGCTGGACCGCATCGAAGCCGCCACGGCCCACGCCCTGCGCTGCAAGGCCCTGCCCGTCATCCTGGGCGGCGAGCATACCGTGAGCCTGGGCGCCCTGCGTGCCCTGGCCGCCGAGGCCGCGCGTACGGGCGAGCCCTTTGGCGTGGTGCAGTTCGATGCCCATGCGGACCTGCGTTCCCAGTATGAAGGCTCCATCTATTCCCACGCCAGCGTCATGCACCGGGCCGTGGCCGATCTTGGCCTGCCGCTGGCCCAGTTCGCCATGCGCGACTTCTGCCGCGAAGAAGTGGAGGTGCGCCGCCAGTACAATGTCTTGCACTATGACGCCGACGTCCTCTTCCGCCAGGGCCTGCCGGAACAGCCCCTGCCCGCGGACTTTCCCCGCCGCCTCTATATCACCTTCGACGTGGACGGTCTGGACGCCTCGCTGATGCCCGCCACGGGCACGCCTTCGCCCGGCGGCCTGTTCTGGCATCAGGCCCTGCTGCTCATCGAGCGCTGCCTGCAGGGCCGCAGCATGGTCGGCATGGACGTGGTGGAGCTGGCTCCCCTGCCGGGCCTGCATCATGCGGACTTCACCGCCGCCAAACTCACCCACGCCCTCATGGGCTTTGCCCAGCGCGCCGGTCTGCCCCGCAAGGCATAACGGCCGGGGCATCCTGCCGGCGATGTCCGTCGGGCTCGTATCGCCAACGGTGCTGAGTTTTAGGGCCCCCTCCTTGTTGCCGGTGATCCCGTGAGGCGTCTTTCTCGCTAACGGGCACAGCCTGCGGCCGCCATCCGGTCGCATCTCTGCTGTCGATGCCCGTAGCTTCCTGCGTCGCAACGGGCACGGCCTGCGGCCGCCATTCGGTCGCATCTCTGCTGTCGATGCGAGAGGACTTTTCCCTCAAACTCCCCTTCACCAGCCTGCTTTTCCTGCCTGTGTCCCCAAACGGGGCACAGGCTTTTTTTTGCTGCGGCCATCCTCGCACAGAGGAGCGATCTCAGAGAGCCCGTCCGCTGCGGCCCTGTGCCGATACGGCAGGCTGTCGTGCCCTGCGGCATGCTCTGCGTGCATGAATACCCGCCTTCCCGTGGTCCGACCGGCCACAGCCATTGCATCCTCCACAGGCCCCGGCTACCATGCTCTCCCGACTCCCGGCCCGATCGCGGCAACGCACGACGACAGCCCCGCTGCCCGAAGACGGGACCGCCATACGCAACCGGATAAACGTATTGGGAGGGGGGAGCTGACCGGATGGTGGCCGCAAGACCGTGGCCGCCAGGAACGGCGATGCTCCGGGAAAAGGAACGAAATGCTTCAAAAAGGTCCTTCTCCCCCCCTGCCCTCCCGCAAGGAAGCGCCATGAATTTTTTTGAAAGTCCCTTCAAGGGCGTCCCTCTGGACCAGCAGATCCGCAACCCCAACATCCGTGCGGGCCGCTACAGCTATTACTCCGGCTATTACCACGGCCACAGCTTCGACGACTGCGCCCGCTATCTGAGCCCGGAACGCGATGACGTGGACAAGCTCATCATCGGTTCCTTCTGTTCCATCGGCAGCGGCGCCAGCTTCATCATGGCGGGCAATCAGGGTCATCGCATGGACTGGATCGCCACCTTCCCCTTTTTCTACATGCCGGAAGAGGCGGGCTTCCAGGGGGCCGAGGACGGCTTCGTCCGCGCCGGGGACACCGTGGTGGGCAACGACGTCTGGATCGGTACGGAAGCCATGATCATGCCCGGCGTACGCATCGGAGACGGCGCTGTCATCGCCGCACGCGCCGTAGTGACCACGGACGTGGAACCCTATGCCGTGGTGGCCGGCATGCCCGCCCGTCAGCTGCGCCGACGTTTCAGCCCGGAACGGATCGCCATGCTGCTGGAGATGCGCTGGTGGGACTGGCCGCTGGAGCGTATCAACGCGGCCATGCCCCTGCTCTGCTCCGGCCAGGTGGAACGGCTCCACGAGTTCTGGCGCAGCGGCCGGGATGCCGTGCAGGACTAAGACTGCCGCCTGCCGCTCTTGCAGGATGCCTGCCCGGACAAACAGGCCTCTCCCTGTCCGGGCAGACGCCGCAGGCCCTGGCTTCCGGCCGGAGAACGCATATGCGACGGAAAGCCCCCTGCAGCCCTGCGCCGTGACGACATTTTTGTGACGTCATCGCTATCCCGGCTTTTTTGCTGGACTTCTATTCCTATCTATGCCATAGGAAACGGGCCGTCGAGCTGACGGCCATGTCACACAAGGAGTTCCCATGTCATCTGACAGTCCCATCCCTCCCAGTATCCAGGTATCTGTCCCGTCACGCTGATCGCCTGCCTTGCGTCCACCTTCCCGCAGGCGGCACCAGCCCTGCGAGGAGGTCTCCATGTCCCGTTCCCGTCTTTTTCCGCCGTCTGTCTCCCTGTACGGCCCCGTCCGTGACCGGATCATCTTCCGGACACGTCGTCATGTCCTGCATCCCTCCCGCTCGTCCATCCCCGTCATGGGCCGGACGTCCGTGATGCGCGCTGCCTGCTGACAGGCCGTCACGTCCCCTTTGCCGTATCCTGCCGGGCCCTGCCCTGCGGGATGGCCTTCCGTCATCGTTCATCTTTGCCTGCGGCGTCAGGCCTGCAGGCAACCAGCCTGCGGCACGGCCCGCGCACGTCCCGTACCGGTACGCAACGGCACGACCTGCCGTCATGCCGCGCGTCTGCCCTGACGTCCGCAGGAAGGCTTTCATCAAGAACACCCCCAACCAAAGGAGCCGACGTATGGACAGTCACCCTGCCCCCCTCCCGTCGTCCGTGGCCGCGCCTGCCTTCGCACGCGCCTGCCCCCAGCATTCCAACCTTGGGGAGGTCTGTCATGATCCTCAAAAAACCACAGCAGGCCCGCCGGGTCGCCTCTGGCGTCACCGTCCATGACCTGAACCTGATCCCTTCCGTCCCCCGGACGCATAACGGTTTTCTCCTCTTCCGTGCCCGGCCGCATGACCCCGGATCGCAGGCGGCCTTCGGGCGGCCCCTGCCGTCCTCCTGCTGCCGTCCCCATCCCGCACGCTGAAGAAAAAAGGAGAAAGACCATGATCCGTGAAGATCTGCTGCGCACCGTGCGCGACCTGTCCGCCCGCCACGACACCAAAGCTTTTGCCGAACTGGTGGAGAGCGTCCACCCCTCCGACATGGCCGAGGCCCTGGAGACCCTGAAGAGCCGTGACGTGGCCCGCCTGCTGCCCTGTCTGAAGGCCGGGGCGCTGGCCGAAGTATTCGTGTATTTTTCCGAAGAACGCCAGAGCCGCCTGTTGCAGGAACTACCCCGCGAGACCGTGGTGGCCCTGTTCGAAGGCATGGCCGCCGACGAACGCGTGGACCTGTTCCACGATCTGGACGAAGCCGCCCGCCAGCGCCTGCTGCCCGCCCTGGCCCACGGCGAACGTGAAGACATCCTGCGTTTGGCCGCCTATGCCGAAGGCAGCGTGGGTTCGGTGACCACCTCGGACTATGTGGCCGTGCTGCCGGACATGAGCGTGGCCCAGGCCCTGGCCCATGTGCGGGCCACCGCCGCCGACAAGGAGACCATCTACGTCATCTATGTGCAGGACAAGGAAGGGCATCTGTGCGGCACCCTTTCCCTGCGCGAGCTGCTGCTGGCCGATGACTCCCTGACCATCAGGAACATCATGCGCCGCGATCCCGTGTTCGCGCGGGCCCAGTGGCCCCGGAGCAAGGCCTCCGAGCTCATCGGCCGCTATGACCTGCTGGCCCTGCCCGTCATCAACGGCGGGGAAAAGATGGTCGGCATCGTCACCGTGGACGACGCCATGGACATCGAAAAGCAGGAAGACGCCACCCAGCTGGCCCGCTTTGGCGGTACGGTGACCACCGACGGCACCGACCTGGACATCCTGGAATCCCCCTTCCGCAAGATGTTCAGCGTGCGCGTGTTCTGGCTGGTGCTGCTGACCCTGTTCGGCGTCGTCACCAGCACCTTCGTGGCCGCGCAGGAAGAGATCCTGTCACAGGTCATCGTGCTGGCGGCCTTCATCGCGCCCATCGTGGACATGGGCGGCAATGCGGGCAGCCAGTCGGCCACCCTCGTCATCCGGGCCATGGCGCTGGGCGACGTGAGCCTGCGCTGGCAGGACGTCTGGCGTGTCGTCCGGCGCGAACTGCCCGTAGCCGCCGCCCTGGGCCTGGTGGTGGCCGCCATGGAGACCGTGCTGGCCTGGTTCTCCAAGGGCATCGACTTGGACGTGCTGCTGGTGGTGGGCCTGAGCATGCTGGTCTGCACCGTGCTGGGCGGCATCATCGGGGTGCTCCTGCCCTTCGTGGCCCGGCGCATCGGCACGGACCCCGCCACCCTGTCCTCGCCCCTCATCACCTCCATCATGGATCTGGTGGGCGTGTTCATCTACTTTGCCTTCGCCTACGCCTTCCTGGGCGATCTGCTGCAGCAGGCGGGCTAAGAAGGATCCGGTGACGCCCAACGGGGGAAGGCCTCGGCTGTGCCCTGGTGAGGTCCCCCGGCGTTGGCGCAGATGCCGCAAAAGTCCCCGTATCCCTCCAGATACCCTTGCGGACTGCCCGGCGACGGCCCTGAGGCAAGGGCCCGCCCTGGCCCCCCGGCGCGTTGTACCCGGCCATGCATGGTCGTCACCAAGGCCACAAAAAAAGCCCCCTCATGGAGGGGGCTTTTTTACGGCTCGTCATCAGGAGGCCCCGGGGCCTCCCGCAAAAACTAGTCCTGACGGAACAGGGGCGTGGACATGTAACGTTCGCCGGTATCGCAGGCGAAGGTCACGATGTTCTTGCCCTGCATCTCGGGACGGGCGGCCACGCTGAGGGCGGCCAGCACGTTGGCACCGGTGGAGATGCCCGCGCACACGCCCTGCAGGCGCATCAGGCGGCGTGCCGTAGCCATGGCCTCCGCCGTGGGCACCTGGATGATCTCGTCCAGCAGGCTGCGGTCCAGGATGGAGGGCACGAAATTGGCCCCGATGCCCTGGATGCCGTGCTGTCCGGCCTGTCCGCCGGAAAGGACGGGGGATTCCGCCGGTTCCACGGCCATGACCTTGAAGCCGGGGATGTTCTCCTTGAGGAAGCGGCCCGTGCCCGTGATGGACGAACCGGAACCCACACCGGCCACCAGCACGTCCATATGGCCCACGCTGTCGGCAAGGATCTCGGGGCCGGTGGTGAGGTAATGGGCCTCCACGGCCAGCGGGTTGGAGAACTGCCCGAACAGCAGGCCGTTGCGCTCTTCCGCCAGTTTTTCCGCGACCTTGATGGCCCCCTTCATGCCTTCGGCGGCCGGGGTCAGCACCAGTTCCGCGCCCAGGGCATGCAGCAGGTTGCGGCGCTCCACGCTCATGGAATCGGGCATGGTCAGCACGCAGTGCAGGCCCCGCACGGCAGCCACCAGGGCGATGCCGATGCCCAGGTTGCCGCTGGTGGCCTCAACGATGGTGCCGCCGGCTTCGATGTCGCCCCACTCCATGGTCTTGTCGATCACATGGAAGGCCACGCGATCCTTGATGGATCCCCCGGGATTGCGGTTTTCGAGCTTGAGCCAGACCGTACCGGGCAGATCTGCGCCGAGAGCGTTCAGACGCAGCAAAGGTGTTCTGCCGATGCTTTGCAGAATATTGGTGAGCATGCTGTATCCTTGCTAAAAGTCAGGGAATAAAAAGAAGAACATCAATATATGCCAGCCGGGCATGTTTTGCAAATCGGCGCCGGGCCTGACAAGGGACGCAGCTTGACAGCTTTCATGATGCCCCGTACCGTTTTTTATAACAGGTACCGTCCATCCCTAGCTCCAAAGGAGGATGCATCATGAAGCTGTTCCGTATGTTCCTTGTATCGCTGGCCCTGAGCCTGATCTTTGCCGGTGCTGCCCTGGCCAAGGCTGATGTGACCGAACTGTATGCAGAGGCCCTCATGACCGGTGATGTGGAGTCCCTGGACAAGCTCCTGGCCCCCAATTACTGGCATGTCAGCGCCAACGGGCATATCCAGGACAAGGAACACTTCCTGGCGAGCCTCAAGGAAAGGAAGCTGGTCATCGACCGTATCCGCCTCAGCAACATGCGCAGCACCGTCATGGGTGACGTGACCCTGGTCACGGCCAACGGCGAGCTCAAGGGCTCGGCCACGCCTCCCCTGCCCCAGGGCCTGATGCGCTATACCATGGTCCTGAACAAGGTCGGCAAGGAGACCAAGATCGTCCTCTTCCAGGCCACGCCCGTGGTCCCCTCGCAGGATTGCCGTGACGGCAACTGCGCCATCCGCTGATCCCCTCCCGGATTCGACATTTCAAGGCTGCCCGCGGGCAGCCTTTTTTTGTGGCCCGGGCAGCGCTACCGTCCCTGCCCAGGCGCCTTCCCTTTTCCGGGCCTCCCCGACCTTTCCCGGCCGGACAAGGCCGGGGGCACGGGCACGCCCTCTTCCCTGACAACAGGACATCTGGCGTCGCAGCGAACATGAAAAAAGGGCCGCCTCCCTGCGGAGACGGCCCTCGGATATCGCGTAGCGACAGGACTTACTTCTTGACGGCCATGATCACGTTGGTGGCCTTGACGATGGCGGTCACCTTGCTGCCTTCGGCCAGGCCCAGCTTGCTGATGCTGCCCATGGTGATGATGGAGGTCATTTCGCCGTCAGCACCCAGGTCCACCACCACTTCGCCGTTGACGGCGCCGGGGGTCACGCTCTTCACGGTACCGCAGAACTGATTGCGGGTGGAGAGGATGTACTGGTCGGCATCGTTCATCAGGATGACCATGCTGGCCTTGACCAGGGCGCAGGCTTCCTTGCCTTCGACCAGGCCCAGACGTTCGGTGCTGGCCTTGGTGATGGAGGCCACCAGTTTGGTGCCGGAAGGCATGGTCAGTTCGATCTCGTCATTGACGGCGCCGGGACGCACGGAGCTGATGGTGCCCCAGAAAGTATTGCGAGCGCTGGTTTCCATATTTTTTCTCCTTATGTCGGTGGGAGGTTGAGTACTTATGCAAGGGGGATATACGCACAAGGAAAGGGGCTGTAAAGGGTACTAAAACGTCCCCGGATGAAAATTCACGCTTTTTGACAGACAATTTTCAGGAAAATTTACCAGTTAAGAAAAAATAAATTATTTCATCATGTTTAAAAAAGATAATCACGATTGATTGTCACAAAATAGTGATTTTTAAGTCATTAAATCGTGACATATCACATCTTGCCCAGCGGAATCACGGCATTTCTTCCCCGTGCCCGGCAGGGGGGACGGACACCTCTCCCGGACAGGCGTTTTTGCCGCCGTCGTACCGGGACGCTCCCCGGCCAGGGCACAAAAAAAAGAAGGGGCCCGAAGACCCCTTCCTTCAAACGCAGCAAAGATGCCGGCCTACAGTTCGGGCGGCAGTTCCTTGAGCTGGGCCATGGTGAACACCGGGCCGTCCACGCAGACATAGTGGCTGCCGATGTTGCAGCGGCCACAGATGCCGATACCGCACTTCATGCGCTTTTCCAGCGTGGTCACGATGTTCTCGGGCTGGAAACCCAGTTTTTCCAGGGCCTGCAGGGTGAACTTGATCATGATCGGCGGGCCGCAGAGCACGGCCACGCAGTTGTCCGGGCTGGGGTTCAGCTCGGTCAGCACGTTGGGGATCAGACCCACCTTGTGCGGCCAGCCTTCGTAGGGATTGTCGATGCAGAGCGTGCAATCCAGGTCGGGGTTGGCCAGCCAGCCCTCCAGCTCGTAGCTGAAGGCCATGTCGCGCGGCGAACGGGCGCCGTACAGCAGGCTCACCTTGCCGTAGTCGGCCTTGTGCTCCAGCACGTGCAGCATGATGGTACGGATGGGGGCCATGCCGATACCGCCGCCCACGAAGAAGATGTTCTTCCCCTTCCAGTCATTGTAAGGGAAGAAGTTGCCCAGGGGGGCGCGCACGCCCACCTTGTCGCCGGGGCTCAGGCGATGGATGGCGGAGGTCACTTCACCGGCCTGCATGACGGAGAACTGCAGGTACTCCTTCTGCGAGGGCGGGGTGTTGATGACGAAGGTGGATTCGCCGGCGCCGAACACCGAGAGCTGGCCCACCTGGCCGGGCTCATAGGTGAAGTTGGCCATCTGCTCGGGATCGTCCAGGACCACGCGCAGGGTCTTGATGTTGCCGGTCTCCTGGATGGTCTCCACCACCGTGGCCAGCATGGGCTTGTAGGGATTGCCCGCCTGCTGGGGACGGGGCGTGATCTCGCGCAGCATGCCGCCGTCGGCACGGGGCTTGAGGACGGCAGGCTTGGCGGCCGGTTTGGCTTCCGCCGCGGGGGCGGGAGCTTCGGCGGGCTTTTCTTCAGCCTTGGGGGCTTCTTCCGCGGGAGCTTCGGCGGGCTTGGCAGCGGCCTTGCTCTTGCGGGTACGGGCGGGTTTTTCTTCAGCCACGGCGGGAGCCTGGGCGGGTTCGGCCACGGCGGGGGCTTCGGCCTTCACGGCTTCGGCCGGCACCGGGCTTTCCTTGACCACGGGCGCATGGCTTTCCTTCAGCACGGGGCTGTCCGTGCCGCGCACGGCCACTTCCGCGGCTTCTGCCGGGGCAGCCGCAGCGGCAGCCTTCTTGGTCTTGGCTGCGGGCTTGGCGGCAGGCTTGGCGGCAGCCTTCGTGCTTTTGCTCCGGGTGGTAGTTTTCTTGGTAGCCATGAACGAACTCCTACTTGTTGATGGCGTCGAGCACGATGGCGCGGATATCCAGATGCACGGGGCAGTTGCTCACGCAGCGGCCGCAGCCGTTGCAGGAGAAGGCGCCCCAGTTCTCGGGATAGGTGGCAAACTTGTGCGACACGCGGTTGCGCATGCGCAGGGCCTTGGCCGTACGGGGATTGTGCCCGCTGGCTTCACGCGTGAACAAGGGCGACATGCAGTTGTCCCAGGTACGCAGACGGCGGCCCTCACGGCCGTTGAGGCCGTCGCCTTCGTCGGTGATGTTGAAGCAGTAGCAGGTGGGGCAGAAGTAGGTACAGGCCCCGCAGGACAGACAACGGTCGGTCTCCTGCTGCCAGAACTCCACATCCTCGAAGCGGGCGGCCACCTTGGCCGGAGCTTCGGCCAGGCTGGGCGCCTTTTCCAGGCTGGCCCAGGCGGCCTTGCGGGCGGCCTCGGCATCGGCAAAGCGGTCGGCGCCGTCGGCCAGGCTGCTGCCTTCCAGCAGGGCCGCGCCCTTGTCGGTCATGGCCTGCAGCACATAGCCGCCTTCCACTTCGGTCATCAGCACGTCGGAACCTTCCGGCGAGGTGGGACCGCCGCCCACCCAGTGGCAGAAGCAGGTGCTGCAACCGCTGGGGCAGGTCAGGGTGATGACGGTGAGCTGGTCACGACGGGCCTTGTAGTACGGGTCCGCGAAGGGGCCGTGCAGGTAGGGCCGGTCCAGGGTCACATAGCCGCGGGCGTCACAGGGACGGCTGCCGAAGACCACGGTGGGCTCGGCCTGCGGCGTATCGTCCAGGGTCATGGTGCATTTGCCCGGATCATTGGGATCCTTGGTCTTGCTGTAGCGCACCAGCACTTCGCACTGGGGCAGCACGGCTTCCTTGGCGGGCACGGTGGCCTTGGCCAGGGTGAAGGGCTTGCCTTCCTTCCAGGGCTCGAACACGACCGCGGTCTTGTTGCCCGGCTTCTCTACCGGGGCCAGCACGCGGGCGCTCTTGGAGAGGTGAGCCAGAAAGGCGGGCAGGCCGTCAGCGGTGACGAAACGGGTTATGCTCATTTCCACTCCCTCTCATGGATGTTCTTTTCTTCCAGCTCATAGCCCAGCAGCGGCGGCACGGCCTCGGGGTCCATACCGGCCTTGTAGCCGTCGAAGAGCTGGCTCACGGCACGACCGATCTGCTGGCGCAGGGCCAGGATCGGGATGCCCACGGGGCAGGCCCGCTGGCATTCGCCGCAACCGGTGCAGCGGCCGGCCAGGTGCAGGGCGTGGATGGTCTGGAAGTACAGTTTTTCGCGCACGCTGTCTTCCTGGGTCATCCAGTGGGGATCACGGCTCTCGGCCACGCAGTAGTCGCGGCACACGCACATGGGGCAGGCGTTGCGGCAGGCGTAGCAGCGCAGGCAGCGTTCCATCTGGCCGCGCCAGAAGGCCATGCGTTCGGGCAGGGTCATGGAGTCCAGCAGGGCCAGCTCGGGCGGCGTGCCGGGGGTGCCTTCCACCGTGGTGGGCGCACCGGCCAGAGTATCGGCCAGCTGGGCCGTAGGCATGGTGCAGCCGTAGCATTTGCCCTGGGCGCATTCGGTCATGCAGAAGCGGTGTTCCTTGCCGTCGGCGGTGACGGTCACGCCGGCCTCGTCATAGACCACGCTGTCGATCTTGTTGTAGCGGCCCAGTTCCTTGTCCACGCGGGCCATGTCCAGGGTGCCTTCGCAGGGCATGGCGAAGATGGTCACGTCGTCGCGGTTGATGAGGTTTTCCTGCAACAGTTCCACCACGGAGCGGGAGTCGCAGCCCTTGACCACGATGCCCACCTTCTTGCCCTTGAAGCTGGGCAGGTAGGTGGCGGGGTTGTTGACGTTGAAGGGACCCCAGACCAGCTTGTCCACGTCTTCGGGCGTGCGCATGAACAGCGGCACCGTATGCACGGCGTCGTAGCCCTGCTGCCAGCCGATGACGCAGTCCAGTTCGGGCAGCTTGGCCTTGATGGCGGCCTTGAGCTCGTCCAGTTTGGCGTTCTGGCCGGTGCCCAGCGGACGCAGGGACGTGAGGGCCATGTCCACCACCTTGAGCAGCGGCTCGGGATCCTCGAAGCGGGGCGCGGGGCCCAGCTTGTGGATGCGGTCGGTGAAGGTGGTCACCACATGCTGCCAGCGCTGGCCTTCGGAAGCCGAGACCCAGGTGTACTCGAAGCGGCGCTCGTCGATGCCCAGCACGGGCAGGAACTGCTTGAGCACTTCCAGACGGCGGCGGGCATAGTAGTTGCCGGCGGAATAGTGGCAGTCACGCGGGTGGCAGCCCGACACCAGCACACCGTCCGCACCGTTGAGCAGGGCGCGCACGATGAACAGCGGGTCGATGCGGCCCGAACAGGGGACACGGATGATACGCAGGTCGGTGGGCTGGGTGGCACGGGCGACCCCGGCGGTGTCGGCACCGCCGTAGGAACACCAGTTGCAAAGAAAGCCTACGATCCGCAGTTCTTTGCCATTCAGCACTGGCATAAGGCATTCACCTCCGCAAGGATCTGATTGTCAGTAGCGTGCGAAAGCTGGATGGCCCCCTGCGGACAGGTGGAGGTACACACACCGCAACCCTGACATACGGTTTCGATAACCTGCGCCTTCTTCTCGCCGCGGAATTCCACTTCCGTGATGGCGCCGAAGGGGCAGCAACGGATGCACTTGCCGCAGGCCACACAGCGCTTGTTGTCCACCTGCGCGATCTGCGGGTCATTTTCAAGTTTGTCGCGGGCAAAGAGCGCCAGCACCTTGGCCGCGGCGGCCGAGCCCTGGGACACCGACGAGGGGATGTCCTTGGTGCCCTGGCAGACACCGGCCAGGAACACGCCGGCGGTGTTGGTCTCCACGGGCTTCAGCTTGGGATGGCTCTCCATGAAGAAGCCGTAGCTGTCGTAGGAGATGCGCAGCTTCTCGGCCAGCTGCGGGGAGCCCTTGCTGGCTTCGATGCCCACGGCCAGGACCACCAGGTCGGCGCGGATCTCCACGGGCTGGCCCAGCAGGGTGTCCACGCCCTTGACGATGTACTGGCCATTGCCGTCGGGGTAGATCTTGGACACGCGGCCGCGGATGTATTCCGTGCCGTATTCCTCGATGGCCCGGCGGGTGAACTCGTCATAAAGCTTGGATGGGGCACGGATGTCCATGTAGAAGACGTAGGACTGCGAAGTGGGGATGTGGTCCTTGGTCAGCACGGCCTGCTTGGCGGTGTACATGCAGCAGAAGCCCGAACAGTAGGGACGGCCGATGGACTTGTCGCGCGAGCCCACGCACTGGATGAAGACCACGCTCTGGGGCTCCTTGCCGTCGGAAGGACGCTTGATGTGGCCTTCGGTGGGGCCGGAGGCGGACAGCAGGCGTTCGTACTGCAGGGAAGTGATGACGTCGGGGTACTTGCCGCCGCCGTACTGCTCGTAGATGGTCCAGTCCATGAGGTCGTAACCGGTGGCGGCCACGATGCAGCCCACTTCCTCGGTGATGACCTCGTCCTGCATGTCGTACTTGATGGCGCCGGTGGGGCAGACCTTGGCGCACACGCCGCACTTGCCCTTGGTCATCTGACGGCAATATTCGGGATTGATGACCGCCTTCTTGGGGATGGCCTGCGGGAAGGCGATGTTGATGGCCGTGGTGGGACCGGTGAATTCGTTGAAAGCGTCAGGCGTCTTCTTGCTGGGGCATTTTTCCGTGCAGGCGCCGCAGCCGGTGCACAGGCTCCAGTCCACATAGGTGGCGCGCTTGCGGATCTTGACGGTGAAGTTGCCCACGTAGCCGGAGATGTCTTCCACTTCCGACATGGCGTACAGGGTGATGTTGGGATGCTGGGCCACGTCCACCATCTTGGGGCCCAGGATACAGGCCGAGCAGTCCACGGTGGGGAAGGTCTTGTCCAGCTTGGCCATCTTGCCGCCGATGGTGGGCTGGCGTTCCACCAGCACCACGGGCACGCCGCCGTCGGCGCAGTCCAGGGCGGCCTGGATGCCGGCCACACCGCCGCCGATGATCAGCACGCGCTTGTTGATGTCGAAGGACTTGGAGAACAGCGGCTTGTTGTTGCGCAGCTTGGCAACGGCCATCTCCACCAGTTCGGCGGCCTTGTTGGTGTTGGCCACCTTGTCCTTGCCGATCCAGGAGACGTGCTCGCGGATGTTGGCCATTTCGAACATGTAGCGGTTCAGGCCGGCGCGTTCCACGGTACGGCGGAACGTGGGCTCGTGCATGCGCGGGCTGCAGGAGGCCACCACCACGCCGTCCAGCTTGTGCTCGTGGATGGCCGCCTCGATGGCGGCCTGGCCGGGCTCGGCACAGGAGTACATGAGGTCCACGGCGTAGACCACATCGGGATAGGCTCGGGCCGTCTCGGCGACCTTGGCGCAATCAACGGTGCCGCCGATATTGCTGCCGCAGTGACAGATGAAAACGCCTATTCTCATGCTTTATCTCCTTCGGGGGCCTGGGCCTTCTGGGCGTCTTCGCGCTGGGTGTCGAGGATGCGCTCCACCAGGGCGTTGGCGCTGACCACCAGCTTGTCGAGGCCCAGTTCGCTGGGCAGCATGCCGAAGGCAAGGCCCATCATCTGGGTGTAGTAGAGCACCGGCATATTGAAATAGCGGTCCACGCCCTTCATGGCCTGTTTCTGGCGCAGGTCCAGGTTCATCTGGCACAGGGGGCAGGCCACCACGATGGCGTCGGCGCCCATGTTGGTGGCCACTTCGAGGATGCGGCCCGACAGCTGCGCCGTCATGGGACGTTCCGGGATGCCGAAGGAGGCGCCACAGCACTCGGTCTTGAGCGGGAAGTCCAGCATCTCGGCGCCGCAGGCGCCCAGCAGCTCTTCCATGAGGGTGGGGTTCTCGGGATCCCCGAACTGCATGAGTTCCGCCGGACGGCTCATGAGACAGCCGTAGTAGGCCACCAGCTTGAGGCCGCGCAGGCTGCGCTTCACGTGGCTGGCGATGGCCTTGGCGTCGTACATCTGGGCGATGCCCTGCATGACGGAGGTCACGGGCGGGAAGCTCTCGGCCGCGGGGTTGTCCAGCAGCTCGTTGACGCGGGCGCGGAACTCCGGCTTTTCCATGCGTTTGGCCGCATGGCGCAGGTTGGAGAGGCAGCTCGGACAGGGCGTCACCACCATGTCGGCCTGGGTGCGGGCGGCGATGTCCAGGTTGCGCACGCACAGGGCCGCGGAAAGTTCGGTATCCACCGCATGGGCGGGCGTGGAACCACAGCAGTTCCAGTCGGGCAGCTCTTCCAGACGCATGCCCAGGGCGCCGCACACGGCCTGGGTGGACATTTCGTAGTCGGCCGAGGAGCCCTTGGCCGAACAGCCGGGATAGTAGGCAAGTCTCATGGGCGCACCCCCTCACGCTTGGCGCGTTCCTTGTAGCGGGTCATGATGCGGCCCACAGCCTCGGCGCCGCCGTTGGGAATGGAATGGGGCTTGAAGCCCAGCTTCTGCTTGGCCAGGGCCTGGGGAGCCAGGTCCACGTCCGTGAAGACGCGCAGGGAGCGCAACATGTACAGGACCATGGTGCCGATCTCGTAGGTCCGCCCGAACTTGCGCACGGTATCGAGGAAAGAGAACCAGAATTTTTCCACCTTGGGCACGGCCACGCGGCCTTCCTTGCGGGCCATGTGACGCAGGGTCTCCATGACCTCGGCCACATCGATGTTGTTGGGGCAGCGGAGGCTGCAGGTGGAACAGGACAGACACATCCAGATGGAGCGGGAGTTCAGCACCTGGTCTTTCAGGCCCAGTTGCACGCCACGCATGATCTGGTTGGCCTGCAGGTCATAGACGAAGCCCGCAGGACAGCCAGCCGAGCAGTTGCCGCACTGGTAGCAGGTGGAGACGTTTTGCCCGCTCTGCGCTTCCACCGCGGCGGTGAAGTCGCGGTCACGCTTTCGGGTCAGATCAATGGCGTCGTTCATGGAAACTCTCAAGGTTAGAGTCTGAAGGACAAAGACATACCAATTTGCAGCAGACTAGCGCGTCTGCATGAAAAAATCCAGCCAAAGCGCACATGTTTTTTACGTTCCGCACAGTTCGCAAAGTCTTGGCTGGCGGGCATTTCCCGCCTAGTCAGGCATCCTTGCGCCCCAGCAGCGAACAGGCGGCGCGCAGGCCCAGCAGATAGCTGTCCACACCGAAGCCCGCGATGCTGCCCGCACTGACCGTGGACAGCACCGAATGGTGACGGAACTCCTCCCGGGCATGGACGTTGGACATGTGCACCTCCACCACCGGGATGGACAGGATGCCCAGGGCATCCATGATGGCGTAGCTGTAATGGGTCCAGGCCCCGGCATTGATGACGATGGCGTCCGTGCCGTCCGTGAGGGCCGCGTGGATGCGTTCCACCATCACGCCCTCGTGATTGGTCTGGAAGGTCTCCAGCGCCACCCCCAGCTCACCGGCCAGCCCCTGCAGGGCCGCGTCGATGTCGGCCAGGGTGGCATGGCCGTAATGACGGGGGTCGCGTTTGCCGAACATGTCGAGATTGACGCCGTGAAGGACGAGGATCTTGCGCATGGTATCCCTCCTGACTCAGGCGCGCGCGGCGCCCAGCTGATGTTCCAGGGCCAGACGGGCGGCCTGCGGCATGTCCTGCCCGGTCCAGAGGCGGAACTGGGCCTCGCCCTGACGGAAAAACATCTCCAGGCCGCTGACGGTGGCCCAGCCGCGGGCCTGTGCCTCGCGCAGGAACAGGGTGCGCAGCGGGTTGTAGACGATGTCGTAGGCCACGGGCACACCGCCGTCCGCCGGGGCCGGGGCCCGGTCGAAATCATAGGGGCTCTGGTCCTCGGCCTTGCCGTGCATGCCCAGGGGCGTGGTGTTGACCAGCAGCGAGGCCGCCACGTCATGACGCTCGGCCCAGGGCACGGCCGTGACGCCGAAGCGCTCCACCAGCGGCGCATGGGAACGGTCGGAAGGCGTGGTCACGAAGATGCGGCGGCAGCCGTGCAGCCACAGGCCGCAGACCACGGCGCGGGCGGCCCCTCCGGCGCCCAGCACCAGCACCGAGGTGGCCGGGTCGAGGCCGCGTTCCAGCAGGGGATGCATGAAGCCGGTCACGTCGGTGTTCTCGCCGCAGAGCCGGTCCTCCCGCCAGTACAGGGTGTTGGCGGCGCCCATGAGCTCCACGCGCTCGCTGCGGTAATCCAGCAGGGGCAGGATCTCCACCTTGTGCGGCAGGGTGACGGAGCAGCCGCGGATGCCCAAAAGGCGCATGCTGTCCACGAATCGCGGCAGTTTTTCCGGGGGCAGCTCCCAGAGCATGTAGGCCGCGGGGATGCCCAGGGCCTGGAAGGCGGTGTTGTGCAGCAGCGGGCTCAGGCTCTGGGCCAGGGGCCAGCCGATGACGCCATAGAGGGAAGAGGGGATGAAAGCGGACATAAGGCAGTATCCATGGAGGAGAGGGCACGGCCGGGCCGTGCGGGACGTTATTCTTCGGGCAGCCCGGCGGCCCGCCAGGAGCGGAAGCCGTCGGCAAGGTGCAGCACGTCGTCCCGGCCCCACTGCCGCAGCAGGCGCATGGCCTGCCCGGAGCGGTTGCCCGAACGGCAGTAGAGCAGGATGGGCACGTCCTTGCGCGCCAGGGCTTCCAGCTGCTGCCGGAAATCCGGGGCGAAGAAATCCAGGTTGCGGGCGCCGGGCAGATGCCCGTCCCGGAACTCTTCCGGGGTGCGGATGTCCAGCACCACCAGACCGGCCGGCGGCCGGGCCAGCACCTGCCGGGCCTCGTCCGGGCCGATGTCGCGGGCCCAAACGCCCGCGGCAGGCAGCAGGAGGCAGCACAGCAGGACAAAAAGGGAAAGGAGACGGGACACGATACCTCCGGAAGACGCAGGAGACAAAAAGGGCGGGAAGGCGCACGCCCTCCCGCCCACAAGGGACATTACTTGCCGGCCACCGCGGCGTAGGCGCGGGCGAAGCCTTCGGCGGCATTGCGGATGACGGTCTCGTCCACGCAGAAGGCCAGGCGGAAATAGCCGGGGCAGCCGAAACCGGAACCGGGCACGGCCAGCACGCGCTCTTCCACCAGACGGTTGACGAAGGCCACGTCGTCGCCGCCGGGGGCCTGCGGGAAGAAGTAGAAGGCACCGGCGGGCATCTGGAAGCTGTAGCCGGCATCGGTCAGCACCTCGGCCATGGCCTGACGGCGGCGGGCGTAGATCTCCACGTCCACCTGGCTGCCCAGGGCGGCGGCCATGATGTGCTGGCCCACCACGGGCGGGTTGACGAAGCCGAGGATGCGGTTGGTCAGGGTCAGACCGGCCATGAGCTTGGCACGGTCGGCCAGCTTGGGCGAAACGGCCACATAGCCCACGCGTTCGCCGGGCAGGGACAGGTTCTTGGAGAAGGAGCTGATGACCACGGCATACTGGTACAGGGGCAGCACCGAGGGCACTTCCACGCCGTCGTAGGTCAGGAAGCGGTAGGGCTCGTCGGCGATGAGCCAGATGGGATGGCCGTACTGCTCGCTCTTGTTCTCCAGCAGGCGGCACAGGGAGGTGACGGCCTTGCGGCTGTAGACCACGCCCGTGGGGTTGTGGGGCGAGTTGATGAGCACCACGCGGGTCTTCTCGTCGATGGCTTCTTCCAGGGCGTCCAGATCGGGCTCGAAGGTTCCGGGCTTGCTCATGATGGCCTGGAGGCTGCCGCCGTGGTTGGCCACATAAAAGCCGTATTCCACGAAATACGGGGCAAAGGTCAGCATCTTCTCGCCGGGATTGATGACGGCGCGCAGGAAGGCATTGAGGCCGCCGGCGGCACCGCAGGTGAGCAGCACGTCATTGGCCTCCAGGGCCACGCCCTGCTCCTTGCTCAGATGGGCGGCCAGCTGTTCGCGCGCCCAGGGGAAACCGGCATTGGGCATGTAGCCGAAAGCGAAAGGTTCACCGGCATGTTCGGCAAAACGGCGCAGGCCCTCGCCCACGGCGGCGGGGGCGGGCAGGTCGGGATTGCCCAGGCTGAAGTCATAGACGTTCTCCGCACCGTAGCGGGCTTTCAACTGGCCGCCGGCCTCGAACATGCGGCGGATCCAGGAGGCATTTTCCAGATAGCCGGAAACGCTTTCTGCAAGAAGGGACATGGGTTTCTCCTGAGTTGTTGTCCACGCAATCCTGGCGGAGCGCACAGGGCTCGTCAGACTGCTGATCCTATTGTCATTCTGGTGACTATCCAGTATAGCTTGCGAAGGCTGGAAATAGCAAATACCCGGAGGCCCCCCATGCGCAAGCGTTTTTCTGGAAAAAACCTGTACCGTGCTCCGCTCCTGCTGGGCGCGACCCTGATGCTCTCGGCCTGCGGCCTGTGGCAGGACAGCAGCGAGCCCCCCGCCCAGCCGGAAACGCCCCCTGACATGCAGGTGGACGTGAAGCTGCGCGCCCTGCACCGCTGTTCGCGCATCTCGCCCGAGATGGTGGTCACCAACGTGCCCAAGGGCACGGACTACTTCGATGTCCGCCTGCTGGAGAACGAGCCGCAGGAACGCCTGCTGGGCGGCGGCAACTGGGAGAACGACGGCACCGGCATCATCCCCGAAGGCGCCCTGACGCGGGTCTACACCGGCCCCTGCCCGCCGGCGGGCCAGAGCCGCCAGTACACCTATGTGATCTCCGCCATGTCCCACAAGAGCAAGCAGCCCCTGAGCGTCCGGGTCTATCCCTTCGTCCAGGAATAGGCTGGCGAACTTTCGGGAGCCTCCCCTGCGGAGCGCTGCCGTGACGGGCATGGCCTGACCGCCGGCCCTTCGCCCCCTGCGTCCCGGGGCCTGCCCCTGCGAACATACGCCGCTGCGGCGACACCGCAGCGCATCCCTGAAAAAAACAGGACCGCCATTCCCGCAGCCCAAAGGCATACGGGGAGGCGGTCCTGTCGTTTTCCTTGCGGAAGAGATCCCGACTTCTTACTTGTTGCCCAGGGTCTCCTGGAGCACGTCGATCATGAAGGCATCGGGATTCTTGGCGCAGGCGGCCAGGAACTTGTCCAGGGTCTCCTGCTTGGCCAGGATGGACTTTTCCGTCACATTGTACTGGCGGTTGTAGGCATCCAGCCAGATGACGAAGCCGCTGCCGTTCTCGGGATGTTCGTTATAGGCGCGGCACTTGGTCACGTCGGCTTCCCATTCGCCGCTGATGGGGCGGGGCAGCTTTTTCTTGAGGGGCTCCCAGATCTCGGCCACCACGGCGGTGGGCTGCTCCTGGCACATGAGGTAGGCCTGGGGCACCAGCACGTTGATGGCCTGCGGATCAGCCACGGTATAGCCGATGTTGGAGCTCACGTAGCCGTCGATCTGCAGGGCCTGGAAGACGGGCGGATCCTGGCTGACGGCGCCCTGCGCCACGAATTCGGCGCAGATGTAGTTGGCGGGGTCGATCTTTTCGTCTTCCGCCTGGGCAGCCAGGGGCAGGGCCAGCAGCAGGCAGCAGCACAAAAGCCATTTTTTCATGTTTCCTCCTGAAAATCCGGCAGCCCCACGACAGGCGTGGGGCTGACAGTCCAGAATCGGTGAGGAACAGGCCGCGGCCTATTCGAAGCGGCTGGCGCCGGTGATGAGCACCATGTCGGTGGGCACGTTCTCGTGGAAGCCCACGCTCTTGGTCTTGACCTTGGCGATCTTGTCCACCACGTCCATGCCTTCCACGACCTTGCCGAACACGCAGTAGCCCCAGCCGCTGGGCACGGGAGCGCTGTAGTTCAGGAAATCGTTGTCCACCAGGTTGATGAAGAACTGGGCGGTGGCGCTGTGGGGATCCATGGTGCGGGCCATGGCGATGGTGCCGCGGTCATTGGAAAGACCGTTGTCGGCTTCGTTCTTGATGGGGGCGCGGGTGGCCTTCTCGTCCATGCGGGGGCCAAGGCCGCCGCCCTGGATCATGAAGCCGGGGATCACGCGATGGAAAATGGTGTTGGCATAAAAGCCGTCATCCACATATTGCAGGAAGTTGGCGACGGTGTCGGGAGCCTTGTCGGGGAAGAGCTCGATCAGGATGTCGCCCGAGGTCGTTTCCAGCAGCACGGTGGGATTGGACATGGTAACTCCTTGAGGGAAATTTGCGGCGGCCATGCAACGCGGCGGCCATCCGTCTCTATACGACAAGCGGCCGGCAAAGACAATGCGCCCCTCTCCGCCCCGGCGGGGTGACAGGAAGGGCCCGCGCGGCTACACTGCGGCCATGAGATCCCGCCAGACCACCGGCCAGCATACGCTGCCGTCCCTTGTCCCCGTCACCGGTGCCGTGCCGCCGCCCGGCCACCGTCCGCCCGAAGACCATCTCCCCGAGCTGCAGCAGGCCCTGCTCGCCTGGTTCGACGCCAATGCCCGGCCCCTGCCCTGGCGGCGCCATTACACGCCCTACGAGGTCTGGATCTCGGAGATCATGCTTCAGCAGACCCAGATGGAGCGCGGCGTCAGCTACTTTTTGCGCTGGATGGAGCGCTTCCCCGATCTGCCCGCTCTGGCCGCCGCCTCCGAGGAGGAGGTGCTGCACGCCTGGGAGGGCCTGGGCTACTATTCCCGTGCCCGCAACCTGCTGGCCGCCGCCCGTCTGGTCATGCAGGAACACGGCGGCGTCTTCCCCTCCGATCCCGAAGCCATCCGCGCCCTGCCCGGCATCGGCCCCTACACCACCGCCGCCATCGCCAGCATCGCCTTCAACCTGCCCGTGGCCTGTATCGACGCCAATGTGGAGCGGGTCATCGCCCGCGTCTTCGATGTGGACAGTCCGGTCAAATCCGGCCCGGCCGCCGCGCGCATCGCGGAGCTGGCCCGCCGTATCCTGCCCGAAGGCGAGGCCCGCCGCCACAACCAGGCCATGATGGAGCTGGGCGCCCTGGTCTGCGGCAAGAAGCCCCGCTGCGGCCAGTGTCCCCTGGCCCGTTTCTGCACGGCCCTGCATCTGGGCATCGTGCATGAGCGCCCCGTGCCGGGCAAAAAGGCGGAGATCACTCCCATCGAGGTGGTGACCGGCGTCCTTTCCAGCCACGACCGCGTCTTCGTCCAGAAGCGTCTGCCCCAGGGTGCCTGGGGCGGTCTGTGGGAATTCCCCGGCGGCCGCGTGGAGCCCGGCGAGACGCCGGAACAGGCCGTGGTGCGCGAATTCGCCGAAGAAACGGGCTTCACCGTCCGGGTGACGGCCCCGCTGGGCATCATCCGCCACGGCTACACCACCTACCGGGTGCGCCTGCACTGCTTCGCCCTGGAGCTGGTCACGGACGATACGCCCCGGCCGCCCGAGCCCCCCGTGCTCACGGCGGCCACGGCCTGCCGCTGGCTGGAGCGCGGAGAGCTGGAGAGCCTGGCCATGCCCGCCGCCCACCGCAAGCTGGCCGACAGCCTCACGGCGCCGAAAGGGCCGCTGCTGACGGCTTTTTAGGGCTTTTTTTGAGGGGGACCCCTCATCTCTGCTATCGATGCCCGTAGGGCTCCTGCGTCGCCAACGGGCACGGCCCTGCGGGCCGCCATCCGGTCGCATCTCTGCTGTCGATGCCCGTAGGGCTCCTGCGTCGCCAACGGGCACGGCCCTGCGGGCCGCCATCCGGTCGCATCTCTGCTATCGATGCCCGTAGGGCTCCTGCGTCGCCAACGGGCACGGCCCTGCGGGCCGCCATCCGGTCGCTACTGGCGCGAGAGGGGTTCCTCCTCAAACTCCCCCTCCCCAGCGCGCTTTATCAGGGGAGGCAGCGCGTCCTTGCCGCCCTCCACCGCAGGACCGGAGACGGGATGCCCTGCGCTCGCAGGAGTCCGGGACGGCGGACCGCCCTGTCCACCTCTCCCCAGTGAAGTCGCACGGGTCCGCGCCGCACTGGATGCCCGGCCTGTCCGCAGCGGCCTTTCCTGAAAAATCCGCGCCAAAAGCGGATTTTTCCGCCCCAGGCCATGAAAAAGGCTTGACAGGCACCTGATTCTCTCCTTATATGGTTGTCCGAAATGGCGCGGCAGTCACTGCCGCATCATCCTGATGCAGAACATGCGTTCACAACGGGGTGGCCTCAACAGGCCCCCTTTTTTTTGTACTTGCGACCGGGCAGACGCCCAGGAAGGGACATGAGCGAAAACAGCCTCAAGGAAACCGTCACCCGTCTGGCCACGCCCCTGGTCCAGGCTCAGGGTCTTGAAATCTGGGGTGTGGAGATCGCCCAGGCAGGCCGCACCACGGTGCGTGTGTTCGTCGACCTGCCGCTGGAGGTCAAACAGGCCCAGGCCGCGCTGTCCGCCGACAGCGATCCCGCCGACAACCTTGAGGACAGCGCCGACATCATGACGGCCCGCTCCGCCAGCATCGACCAGTGCGAGGAGATCTCGCGCCAGCTCGGTCTGGCCCTCGAAGTGGAAGACCTCATCGAACAGGCCTATGTGCTGGAAGTCTCCACGCCCGGCTTCAGCCGTCTGTTCTTCTCTCTCGACCAGATGCGTTCCTATGTGGGCGACATGGTGGAACTGCGCATGGTCTCCGCCTACGCTCCCGAGAACGCCCCCGCGGCCCGTCGCGCCTGGCGCGGCGTCCTGCGCGAAGTCACCGACAGCGCCGTGCGCGTGGCCCCGGCCAGCGTCTCGGCCGAGGGCGACATCTGCCCCGAGGCCATGGACGAGGTCCTGGTGCCCTGGGACATGGTGCGCCGCGCCAGCCGCATCCATATTTTCCGCCAGCCGCAGAAGCCCGGCAAGCAGCCCGCCCGCAAGGCCGCCAAGGCCGCGCCCCAGGGCGACGCCCCCAAGAAGGGCAAGGGCAAGAGCGGCAAGAGCAAGCATCCCGGCCGCAACGAGGCCGAAGACATATAACCGCACGGGCACGCCCTGCGGTCCTCTCACGCGGCCGCAAGGCCGCTTCGTCATCACCCGCCCGTGACGGCGGTTTCCGGCCCCGGCCGGTACACCAGGAAATTTATGCCGCCCTGTGCGGCAGCCGGAGGTAGCAATGAACCTTGAACTCAAAAAGGCCATTGACCAGATCAGCAAAGACAAGGGCCTTGACCGCGACATGCTCATCAAGACGCTTGAAGATGCCGTGCGCACCTCGGTGCAGCGCCGCTTCAGCGAAGATATGGATGTGGAAGTCCGGTACAACGACAACACCGGCGACATCGAAGTCTACCAGTTCAAGATCGTGGTGGAAGACGGCGAGGTCGAGAACGAAGACACCCACATCGGCATCACCGAAGCCCGCACCCATGATCCCTCCGTGCAGATCGACGACGAAGTCGGTTTCCGCGTGAAGGTGGAAGACCTGGGCCGCATCGCCGCCCAGTCCGCCAAGCAGGTCATCATCCAGCGCATGCGCGACGCCGAGCAGGAGATCATCTACGACGAGTACAAGGACCGCATGGGCGAGATCGTCTCCGGTATCGTGCAGCGTCGCGACAAGGGCGGCTGGGTGGTCAACCTGGGCCGCACCGAAGCCATCCTGCCCCGCGAGGAACAGATCCCCCGCGAACACTACAAGCGCAACGACCGCGTGCAGGCCATCATCATCGACGTGCGCAAGGAAGGCCGCGGCCCGCAGGTGGTCGTCTCCCGCGCGCACCGCGACTACATGGCCGCCCTGTTCCGCCGCGAAGTGCCCGAAGTGGACGACGGCGTGGTGCAGATCATGGGCGTGGCCCGCGACCCCGGCTCCCGCGCCAAGGTGGCCGTGCTCTCCCGTGAACGTGATGTGGATCCCGTGGGCGCCTGCGTGGGCGTGCGCGGTTCGCGCATCCAGAACATCGTGCAGGAACTGCGCGGCGAACGCATCGACATCGTGGTCTGGAGCCCCGATATCGCCACCTACGCCCGCAACGCCCTGGCCCCGGCCATGGTCTCCCGCATCGTGGTGGACGAAGAAGAGAACCTGCTGGAAGTCATCGTGCCCGATGACCAGCTGACCAACGCCATCGGCCGCAAGGGCCAGAACGTCAAGCTGGCTGCCCGCCTGCTGGGCTGGAAGGTCGATATCTTCACCGAGACCCGCTACAACGAGGCCAATGCCATCGGCCACGGTCTGGAGCAGGTGGCCAGTGTGGCCGAAGTCTCCATGAACCAGCTGCTGGAAGCGGGCTACACCTCGCTGGACCTGCTGCGTCAGGCCACTGACGAGGAACTGTCCGACAAGCTGGCCATCTCGGACAGCCGCATCGCCGACCTGCGTTCGGCCATCAACTTCCTGGCCCCCGTGGCCGAGCCCGAACCCCGGGCCGCTGAGGAAGAAACGACCGACGCCGGCAACGGCGAAAAAGTCCAGGATGGTGATGAAGACTAGCCCCGACGCGCCCGCCGAGGGCTGCGAAGGGCCAGTGAGAATGTGCGTCATCTGCCGCCGCCGTTTCGCCAAGGCGGCACTGACGCGCCACGTGCGCGACGCGCACGGAAATTTGATTATCGACGCGCCGCAGACCAGTCCGGGCAGGGGCTGGTACCTGTGTGACGATCCGGCCTGCGCGGCACGATTCGCCAAGTTCAGACCGTCCAGACGGCGCAAGGGGGAAAAGTAATGTCGGATAGTAAAATCAAAATCAAGGATCTTGCCACTGAGCTCAAGATGGATGCCAAGGAACTGCTGCAGGAGCTGCAGTCCATGGGCTTCAACGTCAAGAGCGCCCAGGGCTCCATCCCCATGGAAGAAGTGAGCGGGGTTCGCGACCGTGTGGCCGAGAACCGCCAGCGCAAGGCCGACCGCAAGGACGATCAGCCCACGGTCATCGTGCGCCGCCGCCGCGTGAAGGACGAAGCCCCGGCCGAAGAACAGCCCGTGGCCGAGACCAAGGCCGAAGCCGCGCCCGAAAAGGCTCCCGAGCCGGCCGCCCCGGTGGAGACGCCCGCGGCCCGCGTGATCTCCGTCCCCGAGCCCGAAAAGGCTCCCGAGGTCAAGCCCGAACCTGTGAAGGCCGAACCCAAGGCCGAAAAGACTCCCGAACCCGTCGCCCCGGTGGAAACGCCTGCCGCCCGCGTGGTGGCCGCCCCCGAGGCCGAAAAGGCTCCTGAAGCCAAGCCCGAACCCGTGAAGAACGAAGCCAAAGCCGAACCCAGGACCGAAGCCAAGCGCGAAACCCGCGTGGAAAAGGCGACGCCCCAGACCGCCCGCGTGGTGGCTCCGGCCGGCGCCCGCGTCATCAGCCGCCCCGATACCACGCCCACGGCCCGTATCATCCGGCCCGCCCAGGCCGCCGCTCCCGTGACCAAGACGGAAGCCAAGGCCGAGCCCAAGCCCGAAAAGGCCCCCGAAGCCAAGCCCGAAGTGCGCAAGAGCGCCGTGCTGGCCGCCATCAACGCCAAGGAAGCCGCCGAGAACGGCGCCGCGGAAAAGGCCGCCAAGCCCCGCGCCGGCCGTCCTGACGCTTCGGCCATGCCCGAAGGCTCCTCCGCGCCCACGCTGCCCCAGCGCGAGGCCCGCGAGAACCGTGACGACCGCCCCGCCGAAGCCACGCCCACCCGCGCCCGCGTGGTGGCCCCGGCTCCCCAGGTGCGCGTCATCTCCCGTCCCCAGCCCGGCGCCACGCCCGCCCGTGACAGCCGTGACGGCGGACGCGATCGCGACGGCGGCCGTGACGGCCGTGACCGCGACGGTCGTGACAACCGTTCCGGCCGCCCCGGCGGCAACCGTTCCGGCTTCGGTGACCGTCCCCGCGGCGGTGCGCCCCGTCCCGCCGGTGGCGGCTACAGCGCTCCCGCGCCTGCCGCTCCCCTGGACAGCCGCGACGGCCAGAGCAAGAAAAAGCGCAACAAGGGCCGCCGCACCGTCGATTTCCAGCAGGGCGATTTCGGCCGCCATCAGGACGATGATGACGCGCCGCGCATGAACCGCAGCACCCGCGGCCGCCGCAAGCCCGGCAAGCCCGCCGCCGTGCAGGCCACCCAGCCGCTCAAGGCCGCCAAGCGCAAGATCCGCGTGACCGAAGCCATCCGCGTGGCCGACATGGCCCACCAGATGGGCCTCAAGGCCAACGAGATCATCAAGGTGCTCTTCGGTCTGGGCGTCATGGCCACCATCAACCAGTCGCTGGATATCGACACCGCCACCCTGGTGGCCGCCGAATTCGACTACGAAGTGGAAAAGGCCGGCTTCTCCGAAGAAGATTACCTGCTGCCCCAGCAGGAGGATAAGCCCGAAGATCTCAAGCCCCGTCCTCCGGTCGTCACCATCATGGGCCACGTCGACCACGGCAAGACCTCGCTGCTGGACGCCATCCGCAAGTCCAACGTCACCAGCGGCGAAGCCGGCGGCATCACCCAGCACATCGGTGCCTACCATGTGAAGACCAAGCGCGGCGAGATCGTCTTCCTCGACACCCCCGGTCACGAGGCCTTCACCGCCATGCGCGCCCGCGGCGCCCAGGTCACCGACCTGGTCATCCTGGTGGTGGCCGCCGACGACGGCGTCATGGAGCAGACCCGCGAAGCCGTGAACCACTCGCGCGCCGCCGGTGTGCCCATCATGGTGGCCGTCAACAAGATGGACAAGCCCGGCGCCGATCCCGACCGCGTGCTGCGTGAACTGTCCGAGATGGGCCTGCAGCCCGAAGACTGGGGCGGCGACACCATCGTGGCCAAGGTCTCCGCCAAGACCCGTCAGGGCCTGGACGACCTGCTGGAACTGGTGGCCCTGCAGTCCGAGATCATGGACCTCAAGGCCAACCCCAACAAGCCCGCCCACGGCCGCATCGTGGAAGCCAAGCTGGACAAGGGCCGCGGCCCCGTGGCCACCGTGCTCATCCAGGAAGGCACCCTGCACCAGGGCGACAACTTCGTGTGCGGCCAGTTCTCCGGCCGCGTGCGCGCCCTGATGAACGACCAGGGCAAGAAGGTCAAGGAAGCCGGTCCCTCCATCCCCGTGGAAGTGCAGGGCTTTGAAGGCGTGCCCGAAGCCGGTGAAGAGTTCTTCGCCGTGGCCGACGAAAAGCTGGCCCGCCGCATCGCCGAAATGCGCGCCACCAAGCAGCGCGAACGCGATCTGGCCAGCGAATCCAAGGTCACCCTGGAAACCTTCCTGTCGCGCCGCGCCTCCGACCAGGAGACCCTGGCCCTCAACCTGGTGCTCAAGGCCGACGTGCAGGGCAGCCTGGAAGCCATCACCGAGGCCCTCAACAAGCAGAGCACGGAAAAGGTGCGCATCAACGTGGTGCACGGCGGCACCGGCGCCATCTCCGAATCCGACATCATGCTGGCTTCCGCCTCGCAGGCCATCATCATCGGCTTCAACGTGCGTCCCACCTCGCGCATCAAGGACATCGCCGAACGCGAGAACGTGGATATCCGCTTCTACGATATCATCTACAAGCTGGTGGATGACATCAAGAGCGCCATGGCCGGTCTGCTGGCTCCCGTGCAGCGCGAAGTCTACCTGGGCCAGGCTGAGGTCCGTAACACCTTCAGCGTGCCCAAGGTCGGCATCATCGCCGGTTCCTATGTGGCCGACGGCAAGATCGCCCGTAACGCCGGCGTGCGCCTGCTCCGCGACGGCGTGGTGGTCTACACCGGCAAGATCAGCTCCCTCAAGCGCTTCAAGGACGACGCCCGCGAAGTGGTCAAGGGCAACGAATGCGGCGTGGGCCTGGAAAACTTCAACGACGTCAAGATCGGCGACATCATCGAAGCCTTCGAGACCGTCGAGGAAGCTGCCACCCTGTAAGCCGCGGTGGCCCGGGCGGCCCGTCCCCTGCCGGACCGTCGCCCCTCGTAGCTTCCTGCGTCGCAACGATGGGCGCATCGAAGCCTTCGAGACCGTCGAGGAAGCTGCCACCCCGTAACAACGACAAACCGTGTCATGACCGGGCCTGCCCCCGGTCATGACAACGGATACCCCCATCGGGGAATGTCCCCCTTTTCCCCGCCAAGGCGGCCGGTCTTCCGGCCGCCTTTTTTGATGCTGTCAGGGCAGGCGAGGGGGAAAGGGGACCTTTTTGGAAAAAGGTCTCCCTTCCCCCCTCACACTCCCCCCATCCTCCCAAAAACTTTTATGCAGGTCTGTGGCAGGCCATCATGACGCACAGGCCCTTCCGCCGCCCCTGGTCCCCCGGTTACACAGTGAAAAGGATGGACAGGATGGCCCGTACCCCTCGCGATGGCGGAAGACCGCAGGAGGGCCGGCACCCTGTGCCTCCTCCCCCTCCCGTCTCTCCCACAACTGTCCCTGCCGGATGCCGCAAAACGGATGCTCTTTTCAAATGCGGCACTATCATTTACAAAATACGCCTGCTTTCCCGCCTTTTCGCGAAGAGGGGCACGATAGCAGGCCCGCCGGACAACGGCGGGGACCTGAC
>ENA-UESP01000129-UESP01000129.1-human-gut-metagenome-genome-assembly--contig:-NODE-129-length-62779-cov-67.391072_pt1 | contig 62779 bp, 64 predicted proteins | sample MGYA00243003_ERZ508004 | MGnify/ENA primary metagenome ERZ508004 (study PRJEB26167, sample SAMN06115443) | human gut metagenome | host: Homo sapiens | place: China:Henan | collected 2015-07-29...
CTTAATTATAACTGAAAGATGAGCACTTGGCTCTTTTTATATAGATTTGTAATTTACACCATTATATAGACTTTATCTGCGTTTATATTTTTTCGGGAAAAGGCCCGACCTTTTCCGCATCTTGCAAAACCAGTGAACACTACGAATTTCATGCTTGCATGGAAATGAGCAGTGTGAACGCCAAATACACCGAGCATGTAATGCGAGGTGCAAAACCTATGAACACATTTTTAAGAAAGGTTGGAAAAGCAATGGTACAGATAAAAAGATATTGGTTTTATAAAGCATTAGAAAACTACGAAAGGGGAGAAACGCATGGCAGATGGAAAGAGAAGATACAAATCTGACAGGAAAGATTATAAGATTTCTGTAAAACTGTCGGAGAAAGATATGGATATTCTGAAAGTAGCACTTAAGCGAACCGGAATGACAGCAAGTGCCTATATAAGAGAATTGATCCGGACAGGAGGCAACATTGATACAAGTTATCCAGAGGACAGGGCAAAAGCAATCCGTGTTATTGCAGGTATTGCAAATAATATTAATCAAGTAGTAAAGCTTGGCAATTCGCAGGGAAAATTGTATTACAGCGATATTGACAAGCTGCAGAACAGTTTGGATGATGTAAAGAAAACATTCGGGGAGGTGCTGGAAGTATGGCAATTACAAAGATCTTGAATATCATGGAATCAGAGGGCAGAAATCCGGCATCGCACCTGAAGAATGCTTTGGAATATATCCAGAATCCGGATAAGACAGAAGAATGTGTACTGATGGGCAGTATTAACTGCCTGCCGGATACGGCATTTGAGCAGATGGAAGAGACAAAGAATATATTTCACAAAAATAGTAAGAGACAGGGCTATCATGTGATCATATCATTTTCGCCGGAAGAAAAAGTAACGGCAGAGCAGGCAATGTATGTGCTGGAGCATTTTGCAAAGGATGTGCTTGGTGATGATTATGAGGCTGTGTATGCGGTTCATACCGATAGGGAGCACATGCATGGGCATCTGATCTGGAATAGCGTCAGTATGACAACCGGTAAGAAGTATAATTCACCTAAAGGCAATTGGAAGAATCATCTGCAGCCGATTACAAATAAATATTGTGATGAGCTTGGACTTTCCATCATGCCGGCAGAGTACAGCAGAAATCCGAAGAATATCAGTAGGGACAAGTGGGAAAGAGAAATGTCCATGAAAGAAATAATTCTTCGTGATGCCAAGATGTGTGCATATGCAGCCGGAAATGTGGAGCATTTTAAATATCTGATGAAAAGACTTGGATATGTATTCAAGAAAAATGCGTGGATGGAAGTGCAGGCACCGGGATTTCGGTATTATCATAAACTGGCAAAGCTAGACGAAATGTTTTCAGAGGAGACGTTAAGGCATCATGTGGATATGCCCTGGATGGCAAAGCCTTACTTTTATTCGTCGGATATCAGAGGATTGCACAGGACGAAGCTGTCACCATTCCAGAAGAAGTTTTATGCAAAGCTGTACAGGTTAAGGATTGTAGAGCAGAAGCGGTTTGTTGTTGGTGGAGCTAAGTATACGGAAGATTTGAAGAGATTTCATCGGTTACAGGACGAATATCTGTTGCTTGTGAATAATGACATCAAAAGTGTTGTGGAACTTGTGGATTTCATAAGTGGGCAGAAAGAAAAGATGCAGCAGATTGAGGGCAGACAGAAGGCAATATATAGAGAAAACTCTAGCAGGAAACGAAGTATTAAGACAGAAGCACAATACCGGGAATATCAGATGTGGCATGTGGAAGTGCAGGAAGAACTGGACGAGCTGAAGCAGGAGAAAAGGGAGCTTAAGAGACAGTTGCAGCTTGCTGATAGCATTGTGAAAGAAGATTTGTATACGGCATATTATGCAGTGTCGGAGAATGAGGAGATTGTTGCTGACAGGGATGTTGAGATACCGGAGATGGAAGAGAATACTGCGGTTGAGAAAGGAGCGGGAGTTGTTGTTGAGCCGGATATAAATGTTGAGGTGATGAATTCTAACAATATTCAGAATGATATACCTGTAATGTCAGATATTCATAATGTGTCTGATGTGAATATGGCAAGAATGGATGAAGATATTACTGATGTAACAGGTAAAAGTAAATTAGTGGAACCTAAAGAAAAAGAACCTGTGGATAAAGTTGGCTGGATTATGAGGAGAATATCAGAGCTTGGTGGTTATGAGAATGTCAGTAATTCTGTTAAGGCTGATATATTCGGATTTGATATTGCTGATATTAGTGGAAGCATAAAGTTGTTTTCGGATGTGATGAAAAAACTTGTAATAAAGCTGGATGGGGATGAGCTTTATGAGGAGTTCCAGAGAATATATGATGAGAGTGTTGATAGAGATGCTGGTAAAGATAAAGCAGAAGATAAGATGTGGAATCGGGGATATGCAGAGGAAGATGATTCCTCTGCATATCCCCGATTCACTTTACGTACCTGAATTATATATTGCAAATAGGGAAACAATCGCAAGAGATTGCGATTGTTATTGATGATGTAGTGATTCTGTGATATCATATAAAAATATGGTACATGAAAGCGGAGGTCAAAATGAAAGTATTGATAATGAATTGTAGTCCTGTAAGAAATGGAGCAACAGCAGAAATTGTTAATATAGTTACTGCTCGTCTGGAAAAGAAACATGATGTTAAAAATATATGTATTGATGATTATGATATAAAATTTTGCAAAGGATGTAGAACTTGTCATAATACAGCAAAATGTGTTCAGAATGACGATGTTGATAGGATAATTGAGCAATATGAATGGGCTGATATTGTTATATCTGTCTCTCCGTCGTATTGGGCAGATGTACCAGGACAATTTAAATCTTTTATTGATAGATGCACTCCGTGGTGTAACACACATGAACCGCATGCCAAGATAAGTAGTGGTAAGAAAGGATATGTTATCGCATTAAGAACTGGACCGGGAATGAAGGAATGTGAGAGGATTATTGCAACCATAGAACATTTTTATGGACATATGGAAATTGAATGTTGTGATAGTCTTGGTTTGTGTTCGGTGGAATATAAGGAAGATTTGGAATGCAGGAGAGAAGAAATCGAGGAATTCTGTAACAGTATAGATTAAATGATTTATTATGGATATTATTCACATATAGATGGAATGTTTTTGGCTGGTATTACAAGATTTTTATATCAAAGAAGGGTTGTGATGATATTGGAGACAGGTATTATGATAGAAAATGCTATAACATATGTGAAACAAATATTTGCTGCTGATTCCAGTGGGCATGACTACCATCATACCATTAGGGTTTATCGGTTGGCGGTAGAAATTGCAAAGCAGGAAAATGCGGATATGCAGATTGTGCAGTTAGCAGCATTATTACACGATGTAGATGATGCCAAGCTTTCACCGGAAACTTATGCTTCGAAGAGAAAGGCAGTTGATTTTATGAAAGGCAACGGTGTGGATAATGAAATTATTGAAACTGTGTGTAAGATTATAGAGGAAGTATCATTTGCAGGAAACGATTCAGTTGTGCCAAGTACGATAGAAGGTAAATGCGTGCAGGATGCGGACAGGCTGGATGCAATCGGAGCAATTGGAATTGCAAGAGCATTTGCTTATGGTGGTAGTAAAGGTAGAAAGATTTATGATCCGGAGATAAAACCTTTGATTAATATGAGTAAAAAAGAGTATCAGCAAAATCAAAATTCTACAAGCATTAATCATTTTTACGAAAAGTTACTATTGCTAAAGGATATGATGAATACGGATGCTGCAAAGGAGAAAGCTTGGCATAGACAATTTATCATGGAATCCTATCTTGAGGAATTCATGGCAGAGTGGGAAGGAGAAAGGTGATATGTTAGAAGTGAATTTTTATGATACAGTTGATGACGATTTATTGAAGTTTGCAGTGATTATTTCACAGAGTAATGGGAAGTGGGTAATGTGTAAACATAAAGAACGCGATACATATGAAGTCCCGGGTGGACATCGTGAAGAAGGGGAAGATATTTTGGAGACTGCTAAAAGAGAACTTCAAGAAGAAACAGGTGCCGTTAAGTTTGATATAGAACAGCTATGTGTATATTCTGTCACAGGTAAGAACAGTATAAATGAAAACGGAGAGGAATCATTTGGATTATTATGTTTTGCAGAAATAAGAGAATTTTCAGGTGAACTTCATTGCGAGATGGAGAAGGTGGTACTTATGGATGAATTACCAGAAAATTGGACTTATCCATTGATACAACCAAAGTTGATTGAAAAATATCTGCAAATACAAAAGCAATCTTATAGTCAGATACAGCAGACTGCAAAACAGACTATAGCATATATAAAAAAGATTATTAAGCCGGGTATGAAGTTATTTGATATTCGAAAACTATGTGAGGAAAAACTGATGGAGTTAGGTGCAGACTCTTTCTGGTATTGGGATGTTGGTGCATTTGTATTCGCAGGAGATGAAACAACGGTTTCCGTATCTGGAAAGCAATATGTAACTTCGGATAAAATTATAGAAAATAATGATATTATAACAATTGATTTAAGTCCACAGGTAGGTAATATCTGGGGAGATTATGCTAGAACTATTATTGTAGAAAATGGTGAGGTTGTAGATGATATAGAGTTAATTCAGAACCAAGAGTGGAAAAGTGGTTTGCAAATGGAAGATAAGCTACATGCAGAATTATTTCGTTTTGTTACAAAAGGAACCACTTTTGAAGAACTATATTATCATATGAATGAGTTCATAGTTGAAAACGGATTTGTGAATCTTGATTTTATGGGTAATCTAGGACATTCCATTGCGAAAGTTAAGAGTGACAGAATTTATATTGAAAAAGGAAATAAGGCGAAACTTGTAGCGATGAATTATTTTACTTTTGAGCCACATATAGCATTTCCTGATTCAAAATACGGGTATAAGAAAGAGAATATTTATTATTTTGATGAAGATGTGTTGGTAGAATTGTAAAAGGGGATATTTGCTAATTGTCTAGTGACAAAGAAAGTGTGTGCTTTGAATTCAGGAGGCAAAAACAATGGATTGGAATGAAGTTTTAAAAGATATTGTGTCAGGAACAATACTGCTTGCTATAGGTGGTATAGGCGGATGGTTTGGTGGTGTGATTAAAGGGAAAAAACAATCATCAATGGCTGTTGAACGCAAAAATCAAATATATCAGCCATTACTTGATGAAATTAAAACATATACAACTTTTGACTGGTCAATATTGATAAATATAAAAGCGGACATTTTAAAACAAGTAGTTTGTGAATCGTATAAATTTGGATTAAATGAAGAAATACAAAATAAGTGTAATTATTTGTATGAAGTTATACAAGAGTATAATAATATAAAACCTGTTGCAGTAGCTAATCAAATTATTGTAGATATTTTTACAGAAGCTTATGAAAAAATATATGGGAATATTATTGATGGTATTGCTTATCATACTGACCGCGAAGGTAACGAATGGGAAGAGGAAGTACTAGTAGAATCGGTACAAATTATAAGAGAATTAAATCTTACTAAGGATATTGAGAACTTATTAAGAAATGAAGGTATGTATTCAAGTGAAGTTTGTGTTGATTATGAAAATGGATTATACGAGCCTATCTATCTAGAATTGAAGCGCATTTATGCGTCAGCACTCCATGTCATTATAAATGGAAAGCCATGCAAGCATGCTCAGCCAGTAATAGAATTAAATATGTTACCAGAGGAATATATGGCGTATTATTATGATTTCTTTGATAGATATAATAATGATAAAAGGATAAAAAGGAAGTATGAATTAAGGGAGGAGATTATATATAGTAGCCAGTCTCTTGTAGAAGATATGAAGTCAATAATTGACAAAATTGTACGTATTTATGAAATTGAAGAAGTATAAAAGCGGACAGTGTTTTAGCAAAGAGAGAGGATGTCTGTATGCAATATGCAAGAAAATTGAGAAAAGGTGACAAAGTAGCAATTGTAAGCTTGTCGAGTGGAATGCTTGGTGAAGAATTTTGCAGTCATAATATTGAGATTGGTGTAAAGAGATTAAAAGAATATGGTTTGGAGCCGGTATTTATGCCAAATGCTTTGAAGGGTATTGAATATTTGCAAACTCACCCGCAAGCAAGGGCGAAAGACCTAAAAGATGCATTTCTGGATAATTCTATTGCAGGGATTATTTGTGCAATTGGTGGTGATGATACATACAGACTTTTGCCTTATCTGATGGAAGATGAAGAGTTTATAAAAGCGGTAGAGGAGCATCCAAAATTATTTACAGGATTCTCAGATACTACTATCAATCATTTGATGTTTTATAAACTGGGCTTGTCTACTTATTACGGACCAAACTTTATTTGTGATTTGGGAGAAATTGCAGATGAAATGTTACCATATACCAAAAGGGCATTTGAGAGTTATTTGGAAGGTAATGAATCTGATGAAATTACATCCAGTGATACTTGGTATGAAGAAAGAGAAGATTTTTCAAGAGTCGCAATAGGAACAGAAAGAAAAACTCATAAGGAAGAACGTGGGTTTGAACTTCTCCAGGGAAGTGAAATTTTCCAAGGAGGATTATTAGGTGGATGTTTGGAAAGCCTTTATGATGTATTGACCAATAGCAGATATGAAGATGAAAAGGAAGTTTGTGAAAGATATGATCTGTTTCCAAATAAGGAAGAGTGGGTTGGGAAAATTCTATTTATAGAAACCTGCGAAGAAAAACCGACTCCTGAATTGTTTGAAAGAGAAGTGTTATTACTGAAAGAAAAGGGAGTATTCGACGTGGTAAAGGGTGTATTAGTTGGAAAACCACAGGATGAAGCTTATTATCAGGAATATAAAGATATTCTTATTAGAGTGATAGACAATGAGAAACTTCCGATTGTTTATAATGTGAATTTCGGACATGCTATGCCACGATGTGCGTTACAGTATGGTGCTGTTGCAAAGGTAGATATGAAGCAGAAAAAGATTTATGTGAATAGGTAGGAGCGAATACTATGGCTGTATCATATAACAAATTATGGAAATTATTAGTTGACAAAAAAATGAGCAAATCAGATTTGCGTAAAAAGGCAGAAATTGCCCCGAATACAATGACAAAATTGCGACGTGATGAAGAGGTAAGTCTTACAATTCTTAGCAAAATCTGTAAGACTTTAAATGCAGATTTTGGCGATATTGTGGAGTATGTACCGGATGCAGAAATTTGGGATTTGTATGATGAAAATAGGGAGCTTCTTGGGAAAGACCATGTCAGGGGTGAGCAGTTACCGATAGACGGATATCATCTGGTGGCACATGTTTGGATTCGCAATTCAAAGGGAGAATATCTGATTGCGCAGCGCTCGGCAAACAGACCAACATTTCCCTTGGTGTGGGAATGTGTGGATGGTTCAGTGATAAAAGGGGAAGATAGTTTGCAAGGTGCACTCAGAGAAGTAAAAGAAGAAGTAGGGGTAGATTTATTACCGGAAAAAGGACATGTTATTTTGTCTGATATAAAGAAAATAGAGTTCGGTAAAGTAGTTAATAAAATTGTAGATGTTTGGTTGTTCGAGTATGATGGAGAGGTTGATTTGAGCAATGCTACAACAGATGAAGTGGCGCAAGTTGCGTGGATGAACAGAAGTCAAATAAAAGAATTATTTGATGCAAATATGTTTGTGGATACATTGGAGTATTTTTTTACGGAAGTGGAGAAAGAAGGGAGATAAATGTTTAAGTTTATATTTGATTTAATAACAGAGCCATTAGGGTTACCAATTGAATGGTACTATGAATGGATTATTCTATTAGTTATTGGAGAAATGGCATATCGTGTGGCATATAATAAGGTGGGTGTTTTGTATCAAAGCGGTTCTATATCTGGAAAATCTGCAGGCTCATTTTTTCATTGGATAATTCGTACTGTTGTATTTGTGGCAATATGGGCAGTGACATATGGAGTGATTTGGATTGGCAAATTTGTTATGGCACATAAAATACAAGTCGCTATTGGTATATGTAGTATTGTGGCGGCTGTTATAGCTGTAAAAATATTTGTTTGGTTTAAAGAACAAAATGAATTAGTCAAAGTCTCAATAAAAGTTGAAGATAAGGATAACCGGTAAAATACTTTAGAAATAAAGAATGTTGGTGGATATATGAAGGAAAAAGAACATCAATCCATAGAGTGGAAGGAATCATGGCAGGATGAGTATTTAAAATGGATTTGTGGATATGCCAATGCCTACGGTGGAACAATATACATAGATACGGATGACGATGGTAATGTTGTAGGTATTGATAATGCAAGAGATTTATTAGAACGAATTCCTAATAAGATTACAGATACAATGGGAATCATTGCAGATGTGAACTTGTTATATAAAGGCGAACTTGAGTATCTGCAGATAATTGTTGATAAATACCCATCTTTAATAAGTTTTCGTGGAAAATATTATTGTCGTTCCGGAAGTACCATGCGTGAGATTACTGGAAAGGAATTGGAAAGAGCTTTGTTAAAAACGCAGGGAAGAACATGGGATGGTGTGCCTCTGCCAAAACTGTAAGTATCTGACTTAAAGCAGGATGCAATACAGTTATTTAAAGATAAGGCAGTGAAAAGAGGAAGGCTTACGAAGGAAGAAGTCAGTGTGGAAGATACTATCTTGATGGATAACCCGCACCTAATTGATGAAGATTTGAAACAAAAAATCCGGGATATAATGGTGCATACTCATATGAAGAGTTTATGAGGATTGTTAAAGAGTTGTAGTAAATAGAAAGGAAAGTACGTATTGATGCGTAGAGAAAATCCAAGATGGGAGTATAGAAGAGAAACATCAGCATACGATAAGTCTGATTATAGGAGTAAATTTTATAAGGGTAAATGGGAAAAAGCTTGGATAAAAAATAGAATCCAATATGCTTTAGATAAAAAAATAGATTTATATGAATCAATGTGGGAAGGTTATGTAGATAAAACAGAACATATGCCCAAAAGTTTGTTTAAATTTTTTCCATTTAATCATAATAGTTTAAAATGTATTGAAACCAATTCTGTTTTTATGAATAACCCTAGTAACTTTAATGATCCATTTGATTGCTTATTGTGCGCAAATGAAAATGAATTTCTTAAATACTGTTTATTGGATTATCTGAAAGAAACGGACGCTGTTGGACGAGAGATATTATCACAAGATGAATTGAATAAATTGGAACATAGTTATTGCGGTGATTGGGAACAGCATAATGGAAGTATATATAATACTTTTGATAGTGTTGTTACTCATATCTGTTATGATCCTGAATTAAGAAAAGAACGTAAAGGAAGCGATGAAATTAGTCGGAAACTATATTATGATAGGATAAAATATGAAAATGGACTAAAAGAGCTAAGAAAAAATACGATACAAGTAACTTCATTTGCTAATATTAATGATTTTAAGTTGACTTCTTATATGGAATTATGGGCACATTATGCACAAAATCATGAAGGCTTTTGTGTTGAGTACGATTTAACACAACCTATTGCAGATTCAAGAGAAAATGCAATGATTTTAGGGGGATTATTGCCTTGCGAATATGGAGCAAAACAGATTATTTTAAGTAAAAGAAAAATATACAAGTATATAAACAAAATCCCGCTTACAGCATATGAACAGATGGAACTTGATAAAAGTTTAATGCTGTCATTTATCACAAAATCTTCATCGTGGAAATATGAAAATGAATGGCGACTTTTGCTGCCTGTGGATATATGTAAAATATATGACAATATGATACCATTTTTCCCGATAAAGGCAATTTATATTGGATGCAGAATGCATAGGGATAATAGAGAGTATTTGTATTGTTTGGCAAAACGTAAAGATATTAAAGTTTATGATATGTCTATGCATGAATATAATTTTGAACTTGAAGGTGAGTATTGCGAAGCCGATATAAATAATTATTTTCAATCAAAGGAAGAGAAGAGACAGAGAGAGTTAAGAGATAGTAAATATAAGTTTTGGAAATAAAAATCAAATAAGATACTAAGAAAATTAGAAATGATAATTATATTTAGAATATAGCTGTGTAGGAATGGAGATGACGCTATGGAACTTGAAATGGATGTAGAGGATTTATTAAACAAAAGAAAATTAGAATCAGACCGAATAGAGTTTAAGACTGGGTGGAATCCTGACGATATCTACCATAGTGTCTGTGCATTCGCAAATGATTATAATAATGATGGCGGCGGTTATATTGTTGTAGGTGTTGAGGAAGAAAATGGTGTTGCCAAGCGTCCGGTAAAGGGCTTATCTGAATATATGTTGGATTCAATACAGAAAGATATGTTGGGGTACAATAATTTGATTTCTCCACCCTACTTTCCACAGGGGATACCAGCAGAAGTGGATGGAAAATGGATTTTTGTAATTGTTGTCAGAACAGGACAGCAGCGACCTTATAAATCACCAGAGCATGTAACAAGTAAGAAAGAAAAGAAGTACAATTATTATATTCGTTATCAGACAAGTTCTGTTAAGGCAAATAGTGAACAGGAGCGAGAACTGATTAATATGTCAGATCAAACTCCGTTTGATTGCAGAGCAAACCATAAGGCAACATTTGAGGATATTTCACCGGTGCTGTTAGAAGATCATTTGAGAAAAACCGGTAGTAAGCTTGCTAAACAGGTAAGTGAACGTGGTGTTGAGGAAATACTTAATGATATGCAGCTATTGGTTGGTCCGCCAGAACTCAGATATATTCAGAATGTGGCAATTATGATGTTCTGTGAGCATCCAGAAAAATTCTTTGGATATACTTATGTATAGATGACCTCTTTTCCTGAAGGAAGCATTGAGAATCCAAGTATTAGTGAAGATTTTCCCAATATTACAGGTTCTGTGCCACAGATGATTCAGGCAACAATGGAAAGATTTCGTAATTTGATTATTCGAGAGAAGGTAATTAAAGTACCAAATCAGATGGAGGCGTTAAGGATATTCAATTATCCATATCAGGCGATAGAGGAGGCTGTTGTAAATGCCTTTTATCACAGAGATTATATGTCCTTTGAACCAGTAACTATAGAGATAGAGCCGGATTGCATAAATATTATGAATTTTCCGGGGATAGACAGATCTATTTCAGAAAAAACGATAGCTGAGGGAAAGAGATTTGTTTCGAGATATTATAGAAATAGACGACTTGGAGAGTTTTTAAAAGAACTGGATTTATCAGAGGGACATTCTTCTGGCATACCAACAATACAGGAAGAACTTGAGAAGAATGGCTCACCAAGAGCGGAGTTTTTTACGGATGAAGATAGACGAGCTATGAGAATAAGAATTCCAATCCACCCGGCATTTTTGGAAGCGGATGATGAAGTTTTGCTGCCAGATAGCTATGAGAAAGCAACGAAAAAATCATCAAAGAAAAAGATAGAGCAATATGAAAAAATCTTAAAATTATTAAATGATGGAGAATGGCACAAAACAGCTGAAATAGCTGATAATCTGGGATTAAAGGATACTAGGACAAAGGAATTGTTAAAGGAATTAATTGCACTTGATAAACTCATTGATAATGGGAAAACAAAAGGCAAGTTGTATAGATTAAAATAATTCGTCGCTTTTTTCGTTGAAAAAGCGACGAAAAAAGCGACGAAAAAAGTGTCGGAAAGCTATTTTATTAGATTGAGTTATCCGAACTATTCATTATTGCAGCTTGATATAGTTTAAATAGCCCCAATTAATTAAATTCATTCATTGCGTTAACATATTCCTGTAATTCATTGGTTTTGCAAGTCAATTCAGCATACAGCAGAGGACTTTCATGTGCCAGCCGGTATAGATACACAATATCATTGGGGGTATCAAGTAAGAAAGCTGAATTGCATTTTCACAACTTATAGTAAGAGACGTGTTGGCATATTTTTAATATACTTATGGCGTTCGGCAGGTGATAGTGGTCCTTATCAGGCAACGAAGTCTGTGTATATTTGAATACGATTATTCATATTAGGGATGGATTTGAAAATAAAGTGGCAATGTCTGAATCAATGTCCAAATTAATGTCCGAATTGGAAAGAGCTAGAATGCAGGTTATTTTAGGGTATTTGAATGGAAATAAAAAAATAAACAGTGTTATTGCGGCAGAATTGTTGGGCGTTGAGGTAAAGACAGCAAGTCGTTTGTTGTCAAAAGCAGAAAAGCTAGAGATTCTTAAAGGTGAGAGGAAGACAAAGAATAAAGTGTATGCTGTATTATAATACTAATTAAATTTAGGTTTTAAAGGAAGGATGAAGATATGCAAGACAAACAAAGTAAAGAGATTGTAGACAGTCAAGGAAATACTTATAAAAGTACAAGAGATAGTAAGGTTAAGCAATTTTTGAAAGATAATGTATGGAATATTTTGGGCACTGGTTTAGCTGCGTTTATTACTTTAGTAGGAACAATGAATTTGGTAATTTCAAAGAGCTTTTCTGTTTCATGCTCAAGTTTTTATGGGATAGATGGAAAGTATTTTAGTGGAACAGAAATGTTTGAAAATAAATTGATTTTTGTTCTATGTGCATTTCTTATGTTTGCTTATCCCTTCATATTTTCGTATATAAGTGAAAAAATTAACAGCAAGATATATGTGATACTGATGTTCCTTTTTACGGTGTGTATTTTGTTTGTTCAAAATATATTATATACAATTAACTTGATAGAAATTATTCCTTGGACATGGTTGAGAAAAATTGTAGATAATTATGTGACAATTATAGTGTTTTTAATTGTGGACGTAATGATAGCATATTTTATAATAATCAGGAATTTCTTTTGGAAAAATAGAAAATATAATAAAGTTGAAAAGATAGTATTATCAATAGCGTTGCTGCTATATGTTATGAATGTAGCAACAGGAATTGCAATAAAAATGGACTATGAAATTAGTGACAAGAAATCATATGAGGTTATTGAACAGAATAGAGCTATAGTATCGAATTATAATGGCAAATTTGTGGTTATGGACTGCGAAATACAAGGGGAAACGATTGTTTTAAAAAAAGGAACATATAGTTTGGAGGAGATGACAGGAGTTTCAATTACATATCATAAATATGAGAAAGTAATCTGTGAATAAAATAACCAGTCCCAACAAGTGTGTATGGAGGGACTGGTATAGGTATTAATTAAATTCATTCATAGCATCCACATAATCCTGCAATCCATTTTCCTTCATTGCAAGCTCGGCATACAGCAGAGGTGTTTCCTTTGCTAGCCGGAAAAGATACACAACATCGATCGGGTCGTCAAAAGTAACGGAGGAATTACATTCTTTACAACGGATAATAAGAACAGAATTCTCGCCGGTATTGATAATGATGGAGTCTGTGGCAGGCGCATACATACCAAATTGAAAATCAAAATTATTATTCATGGGATTCGCCTTCCCACAGATATTTTGCACCATCCAAGAGGTCAATAATAGCTGTAAGCATATTGGTGTATTCTGTTTGCAATTCCTTGATTTCATCTGAAGCAGGAAGCGTACCAGTTGATGTAAATACTTTCTGCATTTCAAGTAATTGCAGATATAGTGCATTAACAGTCTGTACAAGAGGATATATGTTTTCTTTCTTGCCGACAACGCAGATGCGATTATAGATGCAGGAACGGACAAAGTAATCTTTCTTCATCATTCCGCTGGCAAGGATGCGGGCTTCGATTTGCTTGCGTTCAGCATCACTGATTCTAAAACTTATAGTTGGGTGTTTGTGTTGATTGCTCATAGAAAAGCTCCTTTCATAGTGGGTGTGGCAGCAGGCACGAGTAAGAACCCGCAAGCCACATTTGATTATTCGCTTTTAGTAGTAAAAGTAGATTATATCTGCCATGGATTTCGTAGATGCAATATTTAATAATTGCAACTGATTTGCTACTAAAGTTTTTGAAAACGATATGAAAAGAGTAACATTAGATGAAACAGATGCGGTGGAATGCCGCATAAAATCAGCATTTTTGATTTGATGATACTTCCTTTGGGAAGAGTTTGAGTAGTAAACAGAGCTTCATAAATGGCGTAAACAAGCCATTTATGAAGCTTTTTCTTTTATTGTGATACCTATATGATACCTGTTTTGATAGTACCACAGATATTAATGAGTACTAAACAGAAGTGTCATAGGTATTATCTATTATCACATTTCTTTTTATTTTCAAAAATTATCCCAATTATATGAAGCACCAAAAACTGGTGCAAATTAGTGAAAATACACCAGTGGTGTCACTTCCGTAATTTGTGGGTTGGTTATAGAATTTATCTCACAGAAAGTTTTTAACACACAATGTGCCAGTATTGCCACAATGTTACCTGATGACTCCGACAATGTTTGTAGAGACATCTTTATAGGTTTAAGTATGGATTAATTGTACTTAAAGATAAAAAAGTCCGTCAGAGAATATGTTTTGACGAAAAAAGTCCATGAGAGAATATTTAGCAAATTCATGCTTTGAATTAGAATAAGTGATGTAATCAAGAGACAGGGATGCTGCTATGTTTGTAAAAAAACCGCTATTGTACCCTTATCAGAGAAAAAGGGTCGGGTTTGTCCCTTTTAAAATTTAAGACAAGAAAATACAATAGTTGCAACGAGTTATATATAGGTAGCTGCCAATACAAGTGCTTGATACATACCGGTAATTGCCGGGGAGAGGAGGTGAATGCACTATGGAGAAGTTATATTACACAGCAAAAGAGGTTGCTGAGATGCTTGATGTATCGGTATCTCATGCATACAAAGTAATAAGAGAAGCTAACAGGGAATTATCTTCTAAAGGCTTTTATGTCAGAGCCGGCAGAGTCAGCCGTAAGTATCTTGACAGTAAAGTATATGACTTATGTGATAAGACAGCATAAGGGAAAGGAGTAGTGTATGGCAGCATACAAGGATGAGGCGAGGGGGACATGGTATGTCTCCTTCCACTACAACGATTGGACAGGTAAAAACAAAAGAAAGCTAAAGCGTGGCTTTCGGACGAGAAAGGAGGCATTGGAATATGAGCAGAAGTTTCTGCTGCAGCAGGCAACAAATCTGGATATGAGGTTTGCGGACTTTTACAAGCTGTATGAGGAAGATTTAAAGCCTAAGCTGAAGCTTAACACGTGGCGTACAAAGGAGGTTATTTTTCAGAAGAAGCTGATTCCATATTTCAAGGACAAGAAGATGAATGAAATCAGTCCTGCGGATATTATCAAATGGCAGAATGAGATGATCAAGAAGAGACAGGCAGACGGTAAGCCCTATAAACCGACTTATCTGAAAACAATGCAGTCAGAGCTGTCAGCCATATTTAATCATGCGGTATGCTTTTACAATCTGAGAGAAAATCCTGTAAAGAAGGCTGGGACGATTGGTAAAGGCAAAGCTGATGAGATGGATTTCTGGACAAAAGAAGAATATCTCAAGTTCATAGAATGTGTAAAAGACAAGCCAATATCTTATTATGCGTTCCAGATTCTTTACTGGTGCGGAATAAGGGAAGGTGAACTGCTTGCCCTGACACCGGCAGATATTGATTTTGAGAATAAGAAACTTCATATCACAAAGTCTTATGGAAAGTTGTCAATAGTGCAGGGAGATCCAGGTGATGGAAAATCCACGCTGATACTAAATATTGCGGCAAAGCTATCAAGGGGAGAATGTATAGATGAAAATATGAATATTACTGAGCCTGTAAATGTAATATATCAGACGGCAGAAGACGGACTTGCAGATACAGTCAAGCCGAGGCTTGAAGCAGCAAATGCAGACTGCAGCAGAATATCAATCATAGATGAGTCTGATAAAGATAGCCATTGAAATACTGGAGCAGTATGCAAAAACCTTTCAAGAACGTAATCCGAATTTGTATCTGTTCAATTGTGTCATGCACCTGGATGAAGCAACACCGCATTTACATATTGATTATATTCCAGTGGCGCATGGATATAAAACAGGCATGGAAACACGCAATAGTCTTACAAAGGCATTACAACAGATGGGTTTTGCAAAGGCAGTCAGTAAAAAGGAAAATGAAACAGTTGCGTGGCAACAAAGAGAGCGAGCCTATTTGACGGATCTTTGCCGGAAGAAAGGCATTGACATAGAGGTGCTGGGAATACAGAGAGATAGCCTTACTCTGCCAGAGTATAAAGCTGCAATGTAAAGGAGTTCTTGGCTGAATATAGAGCTTCTAAAGCAGAGTACAATGATTATCAGTCGGCAGTTGCAAGGTGGAAACAGCAGACCGGAAACAAGGCAGAGTCGGATAGCTTAAAGGCGAAGTTGCAGCGGAAGCAACAGGAAGTGAAGGAACGAGAGAACAACAGACAGAGCCACTATTATAGAAAAGACAGAGGTGGCAGATAGGAGCAGATTATGGAGAAGCATATCATTGGAGAAAAAGGAATAGAGTAAACTGTTTTTAAAAAATATGATTTGAACAATTTGATTATAAATAAGACAATGATGAAATTATACTTGACAATATGGTCTAACGATATTAGACTTATATCAATAAGAGGTCTAATACTGTTAGACCAAAGGAGGTTGCTATGGTAGAATTGAAGCTTGGAAATGTTGAATCACAGTTTGCCGATATTATATGGAACCATGAACCCATTCCATCCGGCGAACTTGTTAAGATATGTGAAAAAGAGTTGGAGTGGAAAAAATCAACTACGTATACAATGCTTAAGCGTCTATGTGAACGTGGAATCTTTAAGAATGAAAATGGAATCGTATCATCACTTATGACAAAAGCTGAGTTTGGTGCCGCTCAAAGTGAGAAATTTGTGGAAGACACATTTGAGGGTTCCTTGCCAGCCTTTTTAGCAGCGTTTACTACACGTAAAAAACTAAGCAAAGCTGAAATAGATGAAATCAGGCAGATGATAGATTCCTTTGAGGAGGAGTAGGTATGGAAGGTATATTTATAAAATTGCTTAATTTAAGTATTCAGGCATCAATTCTTATAACTGTAGTTTTGTTGCTTCGCTTTATACTTAATAAATCTCCAAAGTCGATCAAATGCCTCTTATGGGCGTTGGTAGCAATAAGGCTTGTATGTCCGTTTTCTATTGAAAGCAAATTTAGTCTGGCTCCGGATGCAGAAGTTGTGAGCATGGATAACTATGTAGGAATGCCAAATGTTCTATCGAAAACGACGGGTTCTGATCGTTATGTAAAGGGATATGCGGAAAGCTATGATCATGAAGTGGTAACAGTAGAAAAGAAAAACACGGATCCTCTCCATATTTTTTCAATCATTTGGTTGGGTGGCGTTGTTATCCTGGCGGTATACGCTTTGGGAAGCTGCTTGAAGATATGGAGAAGAGTGAAACTGTCTATACGTACAACGGAAAACATATATATCTGTGACCGGATAGATTCTCCTTTTATTTTTGGAATAATCAAGCCACGTATATATTTACCTTCCCGAATGAATGAAGAACAAAAGGAAAGTGTAATAGCCCATGAGCGAGCACATTTAAAACGCTTGGATCATTTTTGGAAGCCGTTTGGTTTTGGCTTACTTTCAGTGTACTGGTTTAATCCGCTATGCTGGTTGGCATATATTCTTTTTTGCAGAGATATAGAACTGGCATGTGATGAGAAAGTGATTAAAGATATGGATGCAAAGCAGAAGAAGATTTATTCCAAAGTTCTTCTTTCGTTTAGTGAATCAGAAAAACATGTATTGGCGTGTCCGCTTGCTTTTGGTGAAGTAGGAGTAAAAGAAAGAATAAAATCTATTTTGAATTATAAAAAACCTACATTTTGGATTATTGCAGTAGCGGTCATTTCAATTTTGGTGACTTCTGTATTATTTTTAACAAACCCTCAAAATAATACATATGAAATAACATTTCATATTCCGGCAGAGTGTGAAGGGGCACTTGTTTTTGCAGATGAGGAGATATCGCCGAAAGGGAAAACTGTTTCCTTTTTAGTAGGACAGGATGTCGGAGATACCGCAATCCAACTGAAGGGTGTTGAGGTAAAGGAAGAAAATGCCTATGATGAGCCTGTGTATGCGACGCCGGGAATGCCTGCCAAAATGGAGGTTGAGAAAGGAGCATGGTTTCAAGTAGGTATTTATGCAAGTAATGATACAGCAGAAGAAAAAACAGTTCATGTGACTGTAAAAGATGTGGAGGTTCGAATTGCAGCAGATAAGGACACTACTGCGGAAATTGCGCCTTTGCAGGATATAATAGAGGTAAGTGTACCGACCATCGATTTGTCAGCTACTACCGGAGCAGATGGAAGTACTATGTATTATGCAGATGAAAGTATGTTCATCTTTGGCGGTTACTATGGTTTGTTTGTATATGATGTAACAAAAAGCCAAATCATTCGAAGTGTTGATTTGGCTCCTATAGGGTGCAATGATACACAAGGTGATAATGCATGTGAAATAGTTGCCACAGAAGATGGCTCAAAGGTTTTATTAAGTCCGGTATCTAGTAATATGATGTATGTTTATTCTGTGGCGGATAATCAGATGTGGAGGGAACCGTACAATTTGGATGGTTATGACTTATATAGGGATAAGTATTCAGATCAAGTTGTTTTTGACGGAAAGCGTGCTCCATATGAAAAAGATGGTGATATCAAGTTTTATTGTCTGGTAAACGATACAACAATTGGGGAACTGGGATATGCGATGGATATTCAGTCGTCATACCATACAATATTTGAAGAAACAAATTCGATTTACCATAATGTTTTATCAGAAGTTGTTAGCAGAGTCGGTTTGGAAAATGCATATTCCTGGAATAATACTGTGGAATTTAAGGAGGATGCGGATGTATTAATAAAAATGGCAAACGATGATACTGATGAATATGAAGTCTATGGCATTATGAGCGCAGAATATGGCGCTTTTGGTTTACTCCTGAATGATAAAAAAGAAGGAGAGGATCATTGGAACTTTGCATATGTTCCCTGGTTTTATTCAGGTGCACCGGATGGACAGCCTGTTTTAGAACCGACATCGGATGGAAAGTTTTTATTTACCTATGTTTATGCATATGATGATGCACCTCTATGGCGGGAGTGCATCCTTGATTGTGGCTACGATACAGGGTATATGGAATTGAAGACTATCATGGAATTCACACAATCAAATGAAACACCATCAAGGGCATATGTTGAAACATTGCAGGAGAGAATTTCGGCAGATATGGTTGCTGGGAAATTACCATTTGTAGTTACCTCCGCCATTAGGGAAAATCCCTTGAGATTGGAGGTAGAATTGACTGAGATGACAGATGAGAACATAAATATCATTCGATCATATGAAACAAATGGCAGTGCTATAACAATTGTACAAAGCAGTGGTATTGTAGACGATTTGCAACATAATAATACAGATTCACAAAGTCGAATGGCTCCGGGAATTTCAAAAGAAGATGAAAATCTGGGTGTGGTGTATGAAGAAGTTGACGGAGGATATGTTGTCGATGGTGATATGTTTTTTGAGTATTACATTGTCTTGACAGGAAAGGATCCCAACGCAGCGCATGGTACACAATTTATAGTGCTTACGAATGATCAGCATATTACATATGAGCAGGTTTCCAAGAGTTTCTTAAGCAGTAATAGTGCAGATAGTTTGTCAGGGACAATAGTTATTGGAATGAAAACGATTGATTGACATAAAGAATCAGTTTCTGGTGTGTCTGCTTGATTTCTTGTTAGAGAGAGTTGCTTTATTTGACAAACTTGGTATAATAAGTCATGGCAACACTTTGGCAACAGAAAATCAGTAAGCCAAAATAAAATTTGTAAATAAAGTAAAATACCGGCAGATTTTGAATAAAACTTAAACAAAACAATTTAAGTTAAATAAACAACTTGGCGAGTTTGAGTAGTAAACAGAGCTTCATAAATGGCGTAAATAAGCCATTTATGGGGCTTTTTCTTTTATCGTGATACCTATATGATACCTGTTTTGATAGTACCACAGATATTAATAAGTACTAAACAGAAGTGTCATAGGTATTTTCTATTATCACATTTCTTTTTATTTTCAAAAATTATCCCAATTATATGAAGCACCAAAAACTGGTGCAAATTAGTGAAAATACACCAGTGGTGTCACTTCCGTAATTTGTGGGTTGGTTATAGAATTTATCTCACAGAAAGTTTTTAACACACAATGTGCCAGTATTGCCACAATGTTACCTGATGACTCCGACAATGTTTGTAGAGACATCTTTATAGGTTTAAGTATGGATTAATTGTACTTAAAGATAAAAAAGTCCGTCAGAGAATATGTTTTGACGAAAAAAGTCCATGAGAGAATATTTTACAAATTAGTGATTTGATTTACCATTATAACTGCAAACGATATCATGTCTGGTTACTTAAAAATATAAAAAATCTGCTTTGAGGTGGAAAAACTCTGCTGATAAGGGATAAAGTAGTGAAAATTTATTTGTTGAAAATTTTGGTAATTATAAATTGATTTATTTGTCACATAATGCATGTTTCAAGTGTCTAATAGACAGAAACAAAGAACTTGATATGAATTATATTTTAGTGCTTATCAAGTTTGGAAAGGAGAGGGCGATGAGTCTTATTGAAGATGCTAAAAAAAAGAATCCGGATGCGTTTGAACAGCTTATACAGCCACAATTACAAAGAATGTATCGTGTTGCAATTTCTATGCTGCATAATGAAGAAGATGCTGCAGATGCAATACAGGAAACGGTTCTTAAATGCTGGCAAAAAATTGGACAACTGAAAAGTGAAGAGTATTTTGGAACGTGGCTCACTAGAATACTAATAAATCAATGCAAAGATATTTTGAAAGAAAGAAAAAAGGTTGTTCCACTTGAAGAGTTTCCGGAACTTATACATGAGGATCATTACTTTACCAATGAATGGAGAAAAATATTAAGTAATTTAAATGGAAAGTACCAGATTGTTATGGAACTGTATTATGTGGATGGGTTTTCTACAAAAGAAATTGCAAGGATGCTACATATAACAGAAGTGAATGTCCGTAGTAGAATGGTCAGAGGGCGGAAGCAACTGGAACAGATTCTTACGGTAAGAGCAATGGATTAGTTGGAGGTTTGTTTATGAAAATAGATGAATACAAAAAAATTAGTGATAATGTGCAGGTGCCTGATGTTGTATGGGAAGGATATCAGAATGCTATTAAACAAATTAAAATGGAAAAAGAAACAGATAAAAATATTGTGAAAATTTCTAAATGGAAAAATGTGAATGCTCTTGCTAAAATTGCAGTTGTATTCGGGGCAGTTGTATTGTTATCGGGTGGTACTTTTTTATCTGTAAAAGCCTATATAAGTCATTTAGAAAAAATAAGAAACATGGAAGCTGAAGAAGTTATTGATTTGTATGAGAATATCTTCCAGTATGATAGTAAATATATGTCCAGATCTATGTCTGCAGATGAGGAGAGACGTTTTAGCGAATTATATGATTTGTATTGTAGAGATATGGCAGAGCCGGAGGGAGAAGTTGCTGTTATTTCTTCAAAAGATGAATACAATGGAGGGGGAATTGCGTTTTCTAAAGAAGAGGGTATCTTAAACCTTCCTATGCAGGAAATGACGGACGAAGAAATCCTTCAGCTTGTGGTATTTAATCTGCTGGGACGATATGTTGATTATGAGGCATATGTGAAAGCGAGCAACCCTTTGTACTATTTGAATGCTTTAGAACAAATGACCATGCAGGAGGTTGATGAATTATACATAAATTATAGTTCTGCCAATACGGAGACTAGCTTTTACAATAGAGAGTTATCCTTTGATGAATTGGGAAGAAGAAAAGTTCTGAAAATGCTTTATAAAAGCGGAGAAAAGCAGCCGGAGAACACAATGCCTATCATTCAAAAGGAGAGTGAATATAGTGGGGAAGATATAGCGTTTTGTGTTAATAATTGTACTTTTTATTTTCCGAATGATGAATTGAGCGATGAACAGCTTTTAGAACTAATTGATTTTCAAATAAAAGTTGATTATTGTAGACAAAGAATAGAGGATGAGATAGAGCGTGGGATAAGAAGTGATTGGCCTTATATAGAATATGTGGAAAGAGAAAGAATTATAACCTTGGATTCCGATGTAAAAGTAGATGATGAAATCTTATCCCAGCAATGGTTAAAAGCTTATGAGGATATTTTGAGGGAGTATTATAGAGAAAATAGTACCTATTATGAAAATCCCGAACGCTACTATGCAAATGTCTGTTTTATATATCTGAATGATGATGAAATTCCAGAAATGTTATTTAGTCACGGATGTACTGATTTGGATTATGATGATAGATGTAATTTGCGAAATTACTTATACACTTATAAAAATGGAGAAGCGGTACTTCTGACGCCGGGTGCAGAAACGATAGATGATTTCTACGGATATAATAAACCTTTCAGCTATGTAGAACGAAAGGGTATGGTTTATTGCGATTATTATTATATATATGATTTTACAACATATAATAGCGAGACAGATATGATTGATAATGTAAATGATCACATGTCTAAAATGGATGTATGGGATTTGGATACCTTGACCTGTACCTCGTCGAATGCTAATATTGAAATGTTACATGCTATTTATAATTATGTTGAGGAAGAGTATGCAGACGCCACATTTAATGTTGAGTATTATGTCAATGTTTCGGATATTATACGAGATGAAAACACAGGTTATGTAAAAGAGATTATTGGAGAAAAGGTGGACCGCCAAACTTATGAGAAAAGTGAGGCGAGTCTCTGGAGTGGAGAGCAGATTACGACTCTTTCTATTAGTGATTATGATAAGATATACGCTGATGACAATCTGTTAGAGGCACTTGCGCAATGCTACTTGAAAAATAGAATGTGATTTTTCGGGAGAAATTACTATGAATAAAAATCAAGTAGAAAAAGTGATTTGGTGGGCATTAAAAAATCTTTTGGGAAATCTGTTGCCATTTATTCCTTTTGGTTTTCTTTTGCCTATTGCATATCCCCGAATTAAAGCATTTTTCAAAGTATTTTTAGTAGGAATGTTTGCAGTATTGTTTATAGAAATCTTTCAGTATATGACACGATTGGGAAGTTTTGATATAGATGATATAATTCTTAATATGGTTGGTGTTTTAAGTGGATATGGGACATTTGGGCTGGTTAACCATGTTTTGCTAAAAGAGAGATAAGGTTTTAGATTAAGTTGCATTTATTGAAATGTCGATTGATTTTATCACGTCCTATGTTATAATATCTTCATGGCAACACTTTGGCAACAGAAAATCAGTAAGCCAAAATAAAATGTGCAAATGAGGTAAAATATCGGCAGATTTTAAATGAAACCTAAACAAAATAGTTTAAGTTAAAGCATCAACTTGCCGAGTTTGAGTGATATAGAAATAGCGGGAAGCCTTATAAATCAAGGCTTCCCGTTTTCTGTGCTTGCAAAATGCTTGCAGTTTTTTTAAAGAAATCTTTAATTCTTATACGTTATCTTAGAATTGATTTTTGAGATACGTCTTTTCCAAATTACAAATTGAATTACCCATACAATTATAAAAATGGCAAAGAATATTGCAAAGTAGCATAATACACCCCTAACAGAATGCTCCATCCACTTGCATACATAGGCAACTGTCATCATAAGAACTGTAACAATTATCTTACTTTGTTACGGTTCTAATTCAGGTGTCGGCTCGTACACTTCCGTCATCAGCCGCGATGCAAATCGAAATCCGTTTGTGAACGCTTGTAGCTCATGCCGGTCGTAATTTCTGCATCCGTTTTTTTAAATTTGTTCGAACGGAGCCTTTTGCTGTTCTGTGAGAGTGGCTCTGAGCTTTGTTTCAAGCCGCACAACGGTTGCAAACGATCCGCCTTTGTCTGTGCCGTTTGCTATACTCTGCACTGTTTTTTCAAAGAATGAGCGCCTTAATGCAATCTTAATACAGCACACCGGATCATTACACCGTTTTTTTATATTTCATAATATACTCTTTGTAAACAAACAAAAACAGGAGAAGTATATATGCCTGAAATTACACATAGAAAAAAGCGACTGTCATCCTTTAAACTGATCGTTTTGGGCTTTGCCGGGGTTATTTTGCTCGGAGCACTGATATTGATGCTGCCGTTTTCATCGACTGCCGGAGTTGTTACGCCGTTTCACGAGGCGCTGTTCACATCGACCTCGGCCGTTTGCGTTACGGGGCTGGTTGTGCAGGATACGGGCAGTTATTGGTCCGCTTTCGGGCAGACGGTAATACTGCTGATGATCCAGATAGGCGGGCTCGGTGTTGTGACAGTTGCGGCATTTTTCGCTATGCTGTCCGGCAGAAAAATATCGCTGATGCAGCGCAGTACCATGCAGGACGCCATCTCTGCCCCGAAGGTCGGCGGGATCGTCCGCCTGACCCGCTTTATTGTACGGGGAACTTTTTTGATCGAGCTTATCGGAATGATCGTCATGCTGCCGACATTTTGCGGAAACTTCGGTATCAAGGGAATTTGGATGGCGGCATTTCATTCGATTTCCGCCTTTTGCAACGCCGGCTTTGACATACTTGGCACCGCAGAAAACAAATACCCGTCTCTTACGGGATACATCGGAGAGCCTACAATAAACATTGCAATTATGCTTTTAATTATTGTGGGCGGTATTGGATTTTTGACCTGGGACGATATTTACACAAACAAGTGGCATTTCAAAAAATACCGTATGCAAAGTAAGGTCATATTGGTAACAACAACAATCCTCATTATCGCTCCCGCAGTATTCTTTTTCTTCTGCGATTTTACGGGGCTGCCGCTCGCCGAAAGGATTCTTGCGTCGCTTTTTCAGTCTGTCACACCGAGAACCGCCGGTTTCAATACCGCCGATCTTCCCGCTATGACCGGTTCCTCTAAGGCAATTATGATTCTGCTGATGCTCGTCGGCGGATCGCCCGGCTCCACGGCAGGCGGTATGAAAACGACTACGCTTGCCGTTCTGATTCTGAGTGCATTCTCCGTCTGTCGCAAAAAGGACGATGCCGAAGTCTGCGGCAGGCGCATTGACGGTTCGGCAGTGAAAAACGCCGCAACCGTTGCCGTAATGTATTTCCTGCTGTTTTTTGTCGGCGGCATTGTTATCAGCACGGCAGAAGGTCTGCCGCTTAGCACCTGCCTTTACGAAACGGCGTCCGCTGTCGGAACGGTCGGGCTTACCCTTGGGATCACACCGCAGCTCGGTGTTCTTTCTCAGCTTATTTTGATCGTCTTGATGTATCTCGGCAGAGTCGGCGGACTTACCCTGATTTACGCGGCGATTTCCAACAAAAATCAGAGCGGAGCAAAGCTGCCGCTCGAAAAAATCACAGTCGGATAAAGGAGTTACTATATTATGAAAAACATATTGTTAATAGGTCTCGGCAGATTCGGTAGGCATATTGCTTTGCAGCTGAATAAGCTCGGACACGAGGTAATGGCGGTAGACAGCAACGAAGAAAGAGTCAATGAGATTCTGCCGATCGTCACCAACGCGCAGATCGGCGACAGCACAAACACGGAGTTTTTAAAGTCGCTCGGCATCGGAAACTTTGATGTGTGCATCGTCACCATCGGCGGAAATTTTCAAAACTCGCTGGAAACCACTTCTTTGCTGAAAGAACTCGGCGCAAAATTAGTTGTGTCCCGCGCCGAGCGTGATGTGCAGGAAAAATTTCTTCTGCGCAACGGAGCGGACGAGGTCGTTTACCCGGAAAAACAGGTAGCAAATTGGGCTGCTATTCGGTACACCGCCGATCATATTCGGGATTACATTGAGGTTGATGATGCTCATGCCATTTTTGAAGTAGAGGTGCCGGAGGAATGGATCGGCAAAACCGTCGGAGAACTGGATATCCGCAGAAAATACAGCATCAATATTATGGCAACCAAGGAGAACGGAAAAATCAATATGGCAGTTTCACCGGAAACCGTTCTTACGGACAATATCACTCTTTTGGTTCTCGGTGCTTACAAAGAACTGCAAAAGTGTTTTCGCATTTAACAGAGGTGAATGAGGATGGCTGAGCTATTGCTGATCGTCAGTCTGCTTGGCATATTTGCTTTCGGATTTTATATCATGTGCAGGCTGGATCGATTTCTTGAAGAAAACAGAAAAGCACTGTTAAAGGAAAACGAATCCCGTGAGCCTTCCGAAATTCTGTTGCCGCAGGGACTGTCCGAAAGTGAAATATTATGTGCGATCCGCCGTTTTCGTGAAACGCACGGAAATGTCGATATTATTCTTTCCGACGGGAAAGAAGATGAGTATTAGTTTGCGGTATATTATTTCACGATTTTGATGTATAATAAAACAAAAGGACGGTGAACCGGATGAGAACACAAACCGAGCAGTCAAAAAAAGGCGCAGACGAGCATATCCTTGTCTGCCTATCCTCTTCGCCGTCCAATGCAAGGATCATACACACCGCCGCAAAGATGGCTAAGGTCCTTCATGCAAGATTAACCGCCATCTATGTGCAGACGGATACGGTCATAAATGATGAGGATCAGTCCCGACTTTCGCAGAACATACAGCTCGCACAAAGGCTCGGCGCCGAGATCGTTATGACGCACGGCGAGGATGTACCGCTGCAGATCTCGGAATATGTCCGACTTTCCGATGTCACAAAAATCGTGATCGGGCAAAGCAGTGCCAGACGCAGAGGGCTGTTCGGAAGACCGACTCTCACCGAAAAGCTGATCGCCTCCGCCCCTGATGTTGACATTCATATTATTCCCGATGCGCTGAACTATACAAAGCCGCACAGACGCCGTTTGTTCCTTAGTGCAGAGATACCGTCGCTGCGGGATATTGCCATAACCGTCCTGGCGCTTGCCGTATGCACGGCGATCGGGTTTCTGTTCGATCATCTCGGCTTTCCCGATACCAATATCGTTACGGTATACATCCTCGGTGTGCTGATGATCTCCGTTTTGACCAAAGGATACCTTTGCAGTATGGCAGGCTCACTTCTAAGTGTTGTATTGTTCGGATTTTTCCTTACCGAACCCAGGTTGTCCTTTCAGACCTATGCCGTAGGCTATCCCGTTACCTTTGCAGTCATGCTGGCGTCTTCCGTTCTCACCGGCACGCTTGCCTCGAAGCTGAAAGATCATGCAAGGCTCTCGGCTCGCTCCGCGTTTCGTGTGCAGGTGCTGTTTGACACTGACCGTCTGCTGCAAAAAGCAAAAAGCAACGATGATGTTTTAAGCGTGACCTGTATGCAGATCTCGCGGCTGCTTGACCGCAGTATTGTTGCCTATACGAAAGGCGAAAACGGAATGTTGTCCGGGCGGCTGTATGCCGAAAAAAAGGATACACACGCTGAAAAGCTGCTAAGCGATGCAGAGCGGCAGACCGCAGAATGGGTGCTTCAAAACGGCCGCCGTGCAGGAGCAACGACAGCACAGTTTGGCAAATCCGAATGTCTTTATCTTGCGATCCGTGCAGGCGGCAGAGTATACGGTGTAATCGGGATACCGATGAGACCCGAAAAGCCCGATTCGTTTGAGAGCAGCATCGTGCTGTCGGTCGTGAACGAATGTGCGCTGGCAATGGATAATGCTCACAACGCCGCCGAAAAGGAACGGGCGGCAGATCTTGCAAAAAGCGAGCAGCTGCGCGCCGACCTTTTGCGGTCGATCTCACACGATCTGCGCACGCCGCTTTGCTCCGTTTCGGGTAATGCGGACACGCTTTTGCATAACGGAAACTGCCTGGACGAAGCAACCAAGCATCAGATCTATAAAGATATTTATGACGATTCCGAATGGCTGATCGGCGTGGTGGAAAATCTGCTGTATGTTACACGGCTGAATGACGGACGCCTGAAGCTGGAGCTTACCGACCAGCTTGTAGACGAAGTGGTCAACGAAGCCGTTTCGCATTTGAAGAAAAAATCCGTCGGACACAAGGTGACGGTAAGGTGCGACGATTTGATTCTTGCCCGTATGGACGCACAGCTTATCGTGCAGGTCATTGTCAACCTTATTGATAATGCTTTGAAATATACCGAACAAGGCTCCGAGATCTGCGTAAGTGCCGAAAAACAGGGCGGGGATGCCGTGATCCGAGTCACCGATAACGGAAACGGAATTGCAGACGATATGAAACCGCATATTTTTGAAATGTTTTACACCGGGAAAAATACCGTCGCAGACAGCCGCAGAAGCTTCGGGATCGGGCTTACCCTGTGTAAATCTATCGTAGAGCTGCACGGCGGAACGCTGACGCTTACGGATAACGTACCGCACGGTTGCATATTTACCTTTACTTTACCACTCAGCGAGGTGACTCTGAATGAATAAACCCCTTGTACTCGTCGTGGAGGACGACCGTCCCGTCCGCAATCTGATCGTAACAACATTAAAGGCGCACGATTACCGCTACCTGACCGCGGAGAACGGACACAGCGCTATTATAGAAGCGACCTCCCATAACCCGGATATCGTTCTGCTGGATCTGGGGCTGCCGGATATCGACGGCACGCTGGTAATCGAAAATATTCGCTCATGGTCAAATATGCCCATTATTGTGATCAGTGCGCGCAGCGAGGATAAAGACAAAATCACGGCGCTGGATGCCGGGGCGGACGACTATCTGACAAAGCCCTTTTCCGTAGAGGAACTTTTGGCACGCCTTCGGGTCACGCAAAGACGGCTGCTGCTTCTTCAGGCAAGCGGCGACGCCGATTCACCCGTTTTCCAAAACGGCAAGCTTAAAATTGATTATGCCGCCGGCTGCGCTTATCTAAATGGGGAGGAATTGCACCTGACCCCGATTGAATACAAGCTTTTGTGTCTGCTCTCTCATAATGTTGGAAAGGTGCTGACGCACACCTATATCACGCAGCAGATTTGGGGCAGCAGCTGGGAAAACGATATTGCTTCCCTGAGAGTATTTATGGCGACACTGCGCAAAAAGCTGGAGCCGCAAAAGGACAGTCCGCAATACATTCAGACGCATATCGGCGTCGGTTACCGTATGCTGCGGGTAGACTGAGAAAAGCGAGAAAACAAGGAATTGAACCGATATGCAATAGAAAATCTTTTCGGAATTGAAGGGCTGAATATCGCTTGGTACGGAATCATTATCGCCTGCGGTATGGTGCTTGGCTTTGCTTTGGCGATATACCGATGCAGAAAAACCGGCATCAACAAGGAGCATATATACGATCTTGCTCTTTGTCTGATCCCCGTATGCATTATTTGTGCAAGAGCCTACTATGTGATTTTCGAATGGGATAATTACAAAAACGACCTGCTTTCTGTTTTTGAAATTAACCGAGGGGGTCTTGCCATTTACGGCGGAGTGTTCGGAGGTGTCGCAGTCGCATTGATTTACTGTAAAGTAAAACGGATTTCCTTTTGGTCACTTGCCGATACCCTGATGCCGAGCCTTGTGCTTGGGCAAGCTATGGGGCGTTGGGGGAATTTTGTCAATCAAGAGGCATACGGAAACCAAATTACAAATCCTTCGCTCTGCTTTTTCCCTTACGGCGTTTACATAGAAGAAATCGGCCAATGGCGGCAGGCAACCTTTTTCTACGAATCCGCATTAAATTTAGCTTTACTCACCGCCATGCTGATATGCTGCCCGCATTTCAGGCGAAAAGGCTATCTTCTTCCGTTTTATATGATCGGGTACGGAACGATACGGCTTTTTGTGGAGGGGCTGCGCTCCGACAGCCTTTATCTCCTTCCGGGTATCCGTGTATCACAGGTGCTGTCTGGCTGCCTGATTATTCTCGGTATCGTTATACTTTTTATCATCCGTAAAAGACAGGCGGTGCGGCAATGAGAAAAGAGTGGACTTTGTTTCTCACCTTTCTTAAAATCGGCGCCTTTACCTTCGGCGGCGGATACGGAATGGTTTCCCTTGTAAGAGAAACAGTCATTTCAAACGGCTGGCTAACGGAAAGCGAATTCTTAAATTTCATTGCCGTTTCGGAATCGACACCCGGTCCGCTTGCTCCGGATCCTAAATCCATTTTGGTCTTTGCCATTCTGTGGCTGACACATTTCGGATATAAAAGAATCAAAAAAACTGCACCGTCGCCGATTATAATGATACTTTTTTCTGCCGCACTCGGCATGTTGCTTTGGGGAGTATAAAACACAGCCTGTGCCAATTAGCCGTCCGAAACCGGGCGGCTTTGCTGTTTTTACGTAAATATACTGCTCGCTATTCCAGACTGACGGACGCCGCCATTGTAGAATAAATCACTTTGCAGTAACTGTTACGCCCGCAACCTTAATCAAAAATCAAAATTTTTTCTAATCATTTTCCTGTTAGCTATAAAAAAGCACAACGCCACGGAGTTTTAAATCTCTGTGGCGTTGTGCTGCTCTCAATCGGTCACTTTTTAAAAGTATCCTTATGTGAGCCTGCCTTTATGCGGGCTTCCGGCATTTGTTTTATCAAATGGCTCTAGTTTGGCTCTATTTGTGTGCGGAGTAATGTATAAATATGATATGTATTTCAAGGTAATGATTGGTAGGTGGTTAAGTGGATATTTTATTTAAAAATGATGATTTTGTATTTTCATACAGAGTTGGCGGTATATTGATGTGTAATGGTAAAATCTTGTTACAGTGCCCGAAGAATGATGATTATGCTATTATTGGCGGACATGTTGTAGCTATGGAGACAAGTATGGATTATGGAACTAATACAGAAGCTTATCGTTTGTTGAAAAAGATGTCTGATAAGGGTAGGATTAAGCTTGTTGGAAATGGACGGTCAGCACATTATGAATTGATTTAATAAACGCACAATAAACGCACGCGTGCGTTTATTGTGCATCATGTTCGATAAGTAGATGTTTTTCAAAGAAAAATATTGTATAACGATAAAACAATTAAACGACTAATTATTTATACCATTTCATCAATATTGCTTCATAGCAAATATCCAGCACATTATCATTTTGATCCATACTGAAGGATAAATTGAAAAAGACTTCCGGGTAGCTTTCGTCAATATAGGAATAGCACAAATTGTATTGGCTTTCCAGACCATCATGATTATAGGCCTTATTTTTATACACTACCTCTTTTTGAGGCTCTCCATAAGCAGCAATCACTTGTTCCCTGGAATCGCCTAATTTTATACCACGCGAAGTTTCTGTGTCTGATGACATTTGATCGGGGTATTCAGTATATGCCGTACAATTTGTAGTCATAATAGAAATACGTTCTACATCTTCATAGCCGTTTCCGGCTCCATATAAGTCTACGTAATTGCTATATCCAAATCCATTAACATTAAAATCCTCATAAGAGAGAGGCAAAATGGTGCTATTCTCCGTGCTTCCTGATACTTCCACCGGTGCCGGAGTTTCTGTGGAATCTTCCGTTATCACTTCTGTGGTTTCAGTGCATTCGGTTTCTGCGTTCGTTTCACTCTGCCCGGCATCCGGTTCTGTGGCAGTAGATGCGTTTTCTGACTCTGCGACGATGGCCGTTGTTTCTGCTTCTGTAATATTGGTGGTGAATTCAGATTCACCGGAATTGTTTGATCCGCAGGCCAATAGGCTCAAAGAAATTGTTGCTGTCATTAATACGGGAAGAATTGTTTTTCTCATTTGTGTTATCCTCATTTTTTACATTGGTATAATCATAATATATCATGATTCGCACCTCCGGTGCTTAACGTTGCTTCGCAACTATTATGATCAAATTGTAGCAGAAAATGGAGATATGGCAACTGGATTTTTCTAAGATATTTCCCATGCATGAAGTATCAAGAGTTGTAATCAGTACATTCTTAGGATTTAGATGAAAAATAGGATTTACTATGATATGATTAGTTAAGAATTATATTTAATACGAAAGAGGAATGACACATTATTATGGAATTTTTCAGTTTGTTTTCAACAGTATTTTTTAATATAGCAATTACCTTTGGACTGTTATTACTTATATACTTGTTTTTCTTTTCGGGCATTAGAGCACGTAAGGACCTGAAACCGGTTAAGTACATTTCCTACAAAAAGGATCATTTTCAGGAGAATTTTGAATTTACCTGTGAGTTTTGCGGATCCAAGGTATCTTCTGCGGATGAAAAATGTCCAACCTGTGGCGGTAATTTTGGAAAGAACAAGGAGTATCAGTTAAAGAAACGGGCCATGCATCAAAGGTATTTAGAGTATATGAAATCCCAGGAAGAAGCCATTACACAGGAAACGGAATATATAAGTACTACAATGCAGGCAATTCAAAAATATAAGCTGATACGTCATAAATACTACAATTTTGAAATCGGCGAGCCTCCGGTTTATAAACCTGCAAGTGATTATGAATTTACCTGTGAATACTGTGATAATAAGATAAGGGGAAAAAGCACAGACGAAAAGGGGTGTAGTAATTGTGGGGCTTCTTATAAAGAAAACCTGGAATTATTGGTACGCGAAGAGGAAGACCGTCTGGAAAAACGCCATTATGACGAATATATGAAACTGAAGGATCTGGAGTGGGCGCAGAATATCAGGAATGAGCGAAGAGATGCAAACATTGATGAAAAGTATGGGACACCTATCCGATTTATGGAGAAAAATGCAAAGGTTATTGCGCTGGTCATTTTGCTTGGACTTATGATGATTTCCGTGGGAATAACAGTTTTGATTTTAAAGTTTAGGTAAAACAGGATGAGTATATCTGACGTGAAGGGAGATCACGTGGACATTCTATTTAAAAACGATGATTTTGTATTTTCCTACAGGGTTGGCGGTATATTGATCCATAATGAAAAGATCCTGTTGCAACGTCCGAAAAATGATGACTATACTATCATCGGCGGGCATGTTGCTGCTATGGAGACCAGCATGGAAACGCTGAAACGGGAGTTTGAAGAAGAACTTCACGCTGAGATAGAGGTAGATAATCTGCTGGCTATAGGCGAAATTTATTTTCCATGGGGAAAGAGACCCTGCCACCAGATCTGCTTATATTATAATGTTCATTTACTGGACGATAGTATTCCTATGGATGGGGTGTTTCATGGATATGATGAATTGGATCATGAGAGAATCAATCTGGATTTCTGCTGGATTCCGCTGGAGGAACTAAGGAAGGACACGAAGGTATATCCATTGGAACTGATACCTTACATACTTGAGCAGAGAAAAGAAACGGTACATTTTGTTTCAAGGCAGATTTAATTGAGAGGGCAAGGAAAGAAAATGCTGGAAGTAAAATTTTATGACTCAGTGGATGATTCCCTGTTGAAGTTTGCGGTGATCGTCTCACAGAGCAATGGCAAATGGGTATTTTGCAAGCATAAAGAAAGAGACACCTATGAAGTTCCGGGTGGACATAGAGAAGCCGGTGAAAGCATTCTTGAAACGGCGAAAAGAGAATTGCAGGAAGAAACCGGTGCAATCAGGTTTGATATGAAGCCCCTGTGTGTATACTCTGTAACCGGGAAGACCAGAGTAAATGATACGGGAGAAGAATCCTTTGGGCTGCTTTGCTATGCAGAGATAACAGAATTTGCGACAGAACTGCATAGCGAGATGGAGAAGATAGTACTCTTGGACGAACTGCCGGAGGAGTGGACGTATCCGTTGATACAGCCGAAATTGATAGAGAAGTATTTGCAGATGAAAAATACTATTGATTTTCGCCTGCGTGCTTGATAGAATGTAGGTGTAATGAAAGTTTACCGCTGACCGATATGCGGGATATAAATGGTTGGGTCGAAAGTGTAGTCCTTCGCCGTGAGGCGGGGGACTTTTTATATTGAAGTATATAAAGAAATTCCTGTTAAGGTTATACCTTGAATTAAGATAATCAAGTGAATTATAATGATTTTAGTTAAAAAATAAATTTTGCTACATTTAGGAGGTCCCCATGCTATTTATAGAATACCCCAAATGTTCCACCTGTCAAAAGGCAAAAAAGTGGCTGGAGGAACATAATATCACCTATACAGATCGTCACATTGTAGAGGACAACCCCACCTACGAAGAATTAAAAGAATGGCAGAGCAGAAGTGGGCTGCCGTTAAAGAAATTCTTCAATACCAGTGGGTTGTTATATAAGAACATGCAGTTGAAGGACAAGCTTCCGAACATGACGGAAGAGGAACAACTTCGGCTGCTGGCCACGGACGGAATGCTGGTAAAGCGGCCGTTTGTCGTGGACGGGGATCTGGTGTTGACCGGATTCCGGGAAGCAGAATGGAAGGAAAAATTAATTTAGTACAGGGAGGACGAATATGAGCAGAGTAAATTTTGGAGCAAAGCCGGTAATGTATCCCATGCCGGTGCTGATCATTGCAACTTATGACGAAAATGGAGTACCCGATGCCATGAACGCAGCATGGGGAATCATTACGGACATGAATGAGATATCCATCAGTATGTCAGAGCATAAGACCACGGAGAATCTGGCAAAGACCGGAGCATTTACCGTAAGTATCGGAACCGAAGATACCGTGGTAGCCTGCGACTATGTGGGCGTGGAATCTGCGAAGAAAGTACCTGATAAATTCTCAAAGTCCGGTTTCCATGCAGCCAAGAGTGATTTTGTCAATGCACCGCTGATCGATGAACTTCCCATGGCGCTGGAATGTAAGGTGAAAAGTTTTGAAGACGGCATTCTGGTGGGCGATATCGTCAACGTCAATGCGGACGAAAGCATCCTGACGGATGGCAAGATCGATCCGAAGAAATTGAAGCCAATCAGCTATGATCCTGTGAATAATACTTATCTTGCAATGGGAGATAAAGTAGGAAATGCTTTTAAAGACGGTTTGAAATTGAAATAGTAAGATCAAAGAACGCAGGAGGTTTAACCCTCCTGCGTCCCCATCTCATCGGTGGTAGAGCGGATATGTTCTACTGCCGTTTTTACTTGTTCTGCATAATCCAGATTGTTCTGGCTCATGGTGTGCACCTGCTCGGCATTGGCGGTAACTTCTTCAGTTACAGCGGACAGCTGGGAGATGTTTTCCATAATCTTATTATTGGATTCTGACAATCCCAGAATGTGGTGATTTACTTCTTCCACCTGGGAAGCCAGTGCTTCCATATTTTTGTTCAGCTGTTCGAAAGTCTCGGAAGCAGCCAGGATCTTTTCGCCCTGCTGTTCGGTAGCTTCAATGGAGCCGCTGATCGTGTTGACTACCATGTTGGCATTGGCATTCAGCTCATTGGTGATCTTCGTAATCTCTTCGGTAAAGCTCTTGGTCTGTTCTGCCAACTGCCGGATTTGCTGGGCAACAACGGCGAAACCGCGTCCGGCCTCCCCGGCACGGGCACTTTCAATGGAAGCGTTCAATGCCAGAAGATTGGTCTGACCGGAGATTGCCATGATGCTTCCAGCGATCTCTTCCACTTCTTTCGTCTTTTCCTGTAACTTTTCCATGGCATCCGTGACGGAATGGTTGGTATCTTTGATCATAGCGGACTGTTGTTTTAAGTCTTCCATGGCAGCCATGTTTTTACGGATACTTTCGTTGGAATCCTCGGCAATCTGAACCATCTGTTCGGAAATGTGACCGGTCTGCTCGATAGCACGCTGAATCGTGCCGGTCATCTGGTTTTGTTCTTCAATACTGGTGGCGGTCATATTGGTAGCATCGGAGATTTCCTGCATGCTGTTGGCAACGGATTCCGTCGTCTGTACCAGCTGGTTCATAAGATCTGTGGTTTTGGTGGTCTCCTGATGTACGGTCTGGGATACGTCCAGAATATTATCCAGTACTTCTTTTACATGGTTATGTTCTTCCCGGGAAGAACCGATGGCGTCATTATTAAAAAGTATTGTGATCTTACCGGTCTCCAGAATAATAATTCCGATCAGGAATACCAGCAGGGTAGAGCAGACTGCATTCACATCCTGACCGTAGATTCCCTTCGCAGCTTGAACGATCATGACGATCAGGTAGAGCACGAATAATCCCAAAGCGGTTTTCTTCAGAGATTTTTTCTCATAATAAGGAATCTGTAATATGAAAATGGCGATCAGCGCATAGTGAATGAAACTTGCATCTGTCTGCAGACCGACCAGCAGATACTCAATGCCGATCTCGATGGTAGCGAAGACTTTTAATAGTCGTGTCGCCTTATTTCGAAGGTGTGTCACGACATTTACCACACAGAAAACGGCAATCAGAATGGTATTTGCGTATGTAACAATGGGTGCAATGTTGTGATTTGCCAGTTTTAACCACAGATAAAATAGGAACACGATCGCCAAAAGCGAAGTAGCGATAATATAGAACCGGTTCATTCTGATATTGCGTTCCGAAGTATCCGTATAACGATATTTATTATTTTCTTTCATATTCATAAGTTCCCTCCCTTTTCTATTGATACTATTTTAATTGTAACTGCTTTCATCAATTTTTTCTACATTTTTGTTCCATTTTTAAAAAAAATATGGAAATAAAAAAACAAATTGATACTGATTTTCAATACCAAATGAGCTATAATACTTCTGTTACAACACAGAACATTAAAATGTTGAGATACGAAAGGATACAGAAGTGTTATGACACTGAAAGAATTGGAAATCGGTAAAAGCGCCGTGATCGAAACCGTCGGTGGTTCCGGAGAACTCAGACAGCATTTCCTGGATATGGGTATGATCCCGGGAGCGGAGGTGACGGTGGTAAAGCTGGCTCCGATGGGTGACCCCATGGAATTGCAGGTGCACGGCTATGAACTAACGTTGCGTTTGGCGGAAGCGGATCAGATCGAGATCGCACCTATATCGAAGAGAACAAGAGAACATAAAGGGCTGGACCGGGTGACGGATGCGGAGCACCCGGGATTAGGTGAGGATGGAAAATACCATTCGAAAAAAGATGAGAATCCTTTGCCGGAGGGAACGATATTAACGTTCGCCCTGGCGGGAAATCAGAACTGCGGCAAGACTACACTGTTCAATCAGCTCACCGGTTCGAATCAGCATGTGGGAAATTTCCCCGGAGTTACCGTAGACCGTAAGGACGGTTCCATCAAAGGGTATCCGGATACTTTGGTGACAGACCTGCCCGGTATTTATTCCATGTCCCCTTACAGCAGTGAAGAGATCGTATCCCGTAATTTTATCCTGTATGAGAAACCCAGAGCTATCATTAATATCGTGGATGCGACGAATATCGAGCGTAATCTGTATCTGACCATGCAGTTGTTGGAAATGAACATTCCCATGGTCGTAGCCCTGAACATGATGGATGAAGTCACCGGCAATCACGGTTCCATCGATGTGAATGCCATGGAGGCATTCCTGGGAGTACCCGTAATTCCCATTTCTGCTGCGAAAAACGAAGGTGTGGACGAACTGATCCGCCATGCAGTCCATGTCGCAAAATATCAGGAACGGCCGCTGCGGCAGGATTTCTGCGATAAAAACGATCATGATGGTTCCGTACACCGCTGCATCCATGCGGTGGGGCATCTGATCGAGGATCATGCGGAAGCAGCAAAGCTGCCCCTGCGTTTCGCAGCCAACAAAGCCATTGAAGGAGACCATCTGATCCTGGAGAAGCTGCAGTTGGATGAAAATGAAAAAGAAATGTTGGAACATATCGTCTGCCAGATGGAGACAGAGCGTGGTGTGGACCGGAGTGCGGCTATCGCGGACATGCGGTTTGATTTTATCGAGAGATTATGTGAACAGACGGTAGTAAAGCCGAAGGAAAGCAAAGAACGGATCCGCAGTGAGAAGATCGATCGGATCCTTACCGGAAAATATACGGCAATCCCTTGTTTTATTGTGATCATGATATTGGTGTTTTATTTGACATTTAATGTGATCGGAGCCTGGCTGCAAGGGCTTTTGGAACTGGGAATCGGCAGACTGACAGAACTTGCGGATGCAGCCATGACAGCGGCCCATGTCAACAGTGCAGTACAAAGTCTTGTGATCGACGGTATTTTTACCGGGGTGGGCAGCGTATTGAGTTTCCTGCCTATTGTGGTGACCTTGTTTTTCTTCCTTTCACTTATGGAAGACAGCGGTTATATCGCCCGTGTGGCATTCGTGATGGATAAGTTGCTTCGAAAGATCGGTCTGTCCGGACGAAGCATCGTACCCATGCTGATTGGTTTCGGCTGTACGGTTCCGGCAGTCATGGCGACGCGGACGCTGACCAGTGAGAGAGATCGTAAAATGACGATTTTGCTCACTCCGTTTATGAGCTGTTCTGCAAAATTACCGATTTATTCGTTCTTCGTGAGCGTATTTTTCCCGGGAAAGGGTGGACTGATCATGTCGGCATTGTATCTGTTTGGTATCCTTATGGGAATTCTGGTAGCATTTTTATATCGGGGCACGTTGTTCCAGGGAGAACCGGTGCCTTTTGTAATGGAACTGCCGAACTACCGTCTGCCGGGAGCCAAAAATGTAGGGCAGCTGTTGTGGGAAAAGGCGAAAGATTTTTTACAGAAGGCATTTACTGTGATCTTCATTGCAACGATTGTAGTATGGTTTTTACAGAGTTTTGATCTGAAACTGAATCTGGTAGAGAATTCAGCCAACAGTATGCTGGCAATGCTATCAGGTCTGTTGGTTCCGGTGTTCCGGCCGCTGGGATTGGGAGACTGGCGGATCTGTACCTCTCTGATCAGCGGATTCATGGCAAAAGAAAGTGTGGTAGCAACCCTGGAAGTATTGTTTGGCAGCAGTATTGCCACGGTACTTACCCCGTTGGCAGCCGCTACATTACTGGTATTCAGCCTGCTGTATACGCCCTGCGTGGCAGCCATTGCTTCTGTACGCAGAGAACTGGGTGGAAAATGGGCCATTGCCGTGGTACTCTGGCAGTGTTTTGTGGCATGGGTGGCAGCCTTTTTGGTACATGGAATCGGAATGCTTCTGGGATGAAGATTCCTCGATAAGCGAATATTGGATAGAAGTGTGGGAGTGCGCAGCACGAAACAATTCGTAGGAATTAAAGGTGGGGCTTTTGCCCCCGACATCCATATATAATAGAAAACCTGCAGGGGATTATTCCTCCTGCAGGTATTTTATTACGCATTTCAATTCCGGTGAGATCCATTTGTTCCGGTGATACAGAAGCTGCCGCCAGATATCCGGATGAATCTCTGTCATGGGGAGACTGACGAGATTTCCTTTTGCCAGATCTTCCGCTACAACGAACTCCGGCAGATAGGAGATGCCGAGACCCTGACACAGAAGATTGCGGATCAGCTGGGTATCGCCCACCTCCATGATGGGCATTGTCTCCTTACCGTTTTGGGAGAGCAGATCATCCAGAGCAGCCCGGTAACTCATGTTTTTCTCTGTCAGGATCAGCGGATATTCCAGAATCTGTTCCAGGGTGACCTGAGTCTGTCCGGCTAAGGGGTGACCGGCACCGGTGACGAAGTGAATATCCACCGGAGCTTCGAAAACGGTCACATAATTGTGATTAAAAATACGGCGGTCCAACGTGTATACAATGTCCACCTGATTCTGTCCCAGCATCTGGAACATTTCATCGGTGCTGGTAGCAATGATCTTCAACCGGATTCCGGGATATTTTTCATGAAAATCTTTAAAACGGCTGTGAAATTCCCAACTGGCCAGGGATTCTGCAATGGCGATCCGCACCAGACCCTCCGGGGCGGTGTTGCCGCTGATGTGGCTCGCTTCGGCGGCGAGACGCAGGATCTGCTGGGCCAGGGGCAGCAGCTTCTCCCCCTCATTGGTCAGGGTTACGGTATGCCCGATCCGTTCAAACAGAGGGATGGACAGCTCCTTTTCCAATTGTTTGATCTGAAAGGATACGGTGGACTGGGTATAACCGAGACGTCCGGCCGCCAGCGTAAAGCTCTTCAGTTCGTTCACCATAACAAAGGTTTCCAGATTTTTGACATCCATAAAATAATTGCACCTTCTCGATTGAGTTATTCGATCAATATAATAAAAATAATTCGTTTTTCAAATATTTAAGAAAATTATATAATGAGAAAATAGGGCTGTCAATGCGAAAAGATGGCGAAAATATGGGAAAACAGCAAAAATATATGCCGTATCCCGTGTTTAGAATAAGTGGTTTTGGGAAGGATCAGAGGTATGGAAAACAGAGAAAGACTGGGGAGTCGTTTGGGATTTATCATGCTGTCGGCGGGGTGTGCCATCGGCTGCGGAAATGTGTGGAAATTCCCGTGGATGTGCGGGCAGAACGGTGGCGGAAGCTTCATGCTGATCTACGTGATCTGCCTGATCGTGCTGGGCCTGCCCGCCATGATCATGGAATTCTCCGTGGGGCGCGCGGCGCAGACGAGTCCCCTTTATATGTATCGGAAATTATCCGGCGGCAGGGGCAAATGGAATCTGTGGGGCATCGTCTGTCTCATCGGAAACATTGCGCTGATCGCTTTCTATGCGGTGGTGTCCGGATGGATCCTCTATTATTTTGTAAAATTTCTGACAGGGCAGAATCAGGATTTTGGTTTTGAAAAAATGATCACGACACCCTCGGTGAATGTGACATATCTGCTCTTCACCCTGCTGATCGCTTTTGTCATTTTAAGCTTCCATCTGCAGGGTGGGCTGGAACGTATTACCAAATATATGATGTCAGCATTGATCGTGCTGATGCTGGTGCTGGCGGTGCACAGCTTTACACTTCCGGGAGCAGGAGAGGGATTAAGCTTCTATCTGATCCCGCATTTCTCTAAAATCACCGGTTCCGTGGTGGTGGGTGCCATGAATCAGGCATTTTTCACCTTGTCCGTGGGAATGGGCGGTATGGCGATCTTCGGAAGCTATATCGGCAAGGACCGTTCTCTCATGGGGGAGTCTATCCATATTATTATCCTGGATACACTGGTGGCAGTGATTGCCGGTATCATTATATTTCCGGCATGCTTTACTTATGATGTGGAAGTGACGGCGGGTCCCAGCCTTCTGTTCGATACTATGGCGACAGTATTTAACAACATGGCAGGCGGCAGATGGTGGGGAACCTTATTTTTCCTGTTCATGGTGTTCGCAGCCATGTCCACAGTGCTGGGCGTGTGTGAAAATATTCTGGCCATGGTCCGGGAACTGACCGGATGGTCGAGACCGGTAGGATGTATCGTCTGCGGTGTGGGAACGTTTCTGTTGGCATTGACAACGGCGTTGGGCTTCAGCGTGATCCATTTTCAGCCCTTTGCGGCGGGAACGACCTGGCTGGACTTCTGGGATTTCCTGGTGTCCAACAATATCATGCCCATAGGTTCGATCCTGCTGGTAGTATTTTGCTGTTATAAGGTCGGTTGGGGCTGGGACAAATTCCTGGAGGAAGCAAATGCTGGCAAGGGCTTAAAGGTCCAGCCGTGGATGAAACCGGTGTTCAAATATTTTGTGCCGGCGGCAGTGCTGTTCATCTATGTGTACGGAATGGTAAATTTTGCATGGAAATAAAGTAAATAAAAATAGGCGGGCGGCGGAGTGAAAAGCTCCGCCGTTTTTCGTTGCATTGAAATGAAAAAATGGGTAGTATAAAGAATAGAAGAGCAGAGAAATCAGGAGGCATCTATGACAGAGCAGGAGATCCGAACGATATTACGCAGACAAAGAGAATATTTTGCTACAGGAGCTACGCTTTCCCGGGAATTCCGGGCAAAACAGCTGGGAAAGTTAAAGGCATCCCTGCAGTGCCATGAAACAGAATTGAACGATGCACTGCAACAGGATCTTGGGAAAAGCCGGATGGAAAGCTATATGTGCGAGATTGGACTGACGCTCTCGGAGCTGACCTGGATGCAGAAGCACCTGTGGGGGCTGATGCGGGAAAAGAGAGTGCAGACACCGTTATCGCAGTTCGCGGCGAGGAGCTTCCGGTCTCCGTCACCCTATGGCACCGTGCTGATCATGAGTCCCTGGAATTATCCGGTGCTATTGACACTGGATCCGTTGATCGATGCTATTGCCGCAGGGAATACCGCAGTGGTAAAACCCAGTGCCTATGCTCCGGCAACGGCAGCTGTGCTGAAAAATATTCTGGAAGAATGTTTTCCGATAGAATACGTGGCTGTGATCACCGGCGGCAGAACGGAGAATCAGGCATTATTGCAGCAGCGGTTTGATATGATATTTTTCACCGGAGGCAAGATCGTGGGACGGGAGGTGCTGAGAAGTGCCGCGGAATACTTGACCCCGGTGACGCTGGAGCTGGGTGGGAAAAGCCCCTGCATCGTGGATGCTACGGCAAAGATCCCGCTGGCGGCCCGGCGGATCGTGTTCGGAAAATATCTGAATTGCGGGCAGACCTGTGTGGCACCGGATTATATTTTGTGCGATGGCCAGATCCGGGATCAGCTGGTGGAAACCATTCAGACTGAAATCATCCGACAGTTTGGTGCGGATCCCCTGCAAAATCCGGATTATGGAAAAATCATCAACGAAAAGCATTTTCACAGACTGCTTGGGCTGATGGATGCGGAAAAGACCGTCTGCGGCGGGAAGTATGACGAAAAGACTTTGCGGATTGCTCCCACAGTGATGACGGATGTGACCTGGGAAGATGCCGTGATGGGAGAAGAAATCTTCGGACCGATCCTGCCGGTGCTGACGTATAATGCACATGATGCAGAGAAAGGTGTTGCACAAAATGATTTTTGCAGGGATGCTTCCGGGACGCGTGCAGCCACGGGAGACTTTGTGGATTGGGCAATTCGCTGTGTGGAGGAACATCCCCATCCTCTGGCTCTGTATTTTTTCAGCGAAGACAAAAAGGCCCAGAGGCGGATCCTGAACTATTGCCATTTTGGCGGAGGCTGCATCAACGACACCATCATCCACCTGGCCACCAGCGCCATGCCCTTCGGTGGCGTGGGCGAGAGCGGCATGGGCGGCTACCATGGACGCGTCGGATTCGAGACTTTCAGCCATTATAGAAGTATTGTGGATAAAAAGACATGGATGGATCTGCCGATACGGTACCAGAGGTATGATGAGATGAAAGAGAAGATGTTACGGAGATTTTTGAAGTAACGTCCTGAAAAGTGTGAGATGGCACGAGATTACGTCCTGAAAAGTGTAGTGTATAGCCTAAATTACGTCCTGAAAAATGTAATAGCAGGATATTAGCGTGAAATAATATAGAAATCGTGAAGGAAAGAAGGTAATTAGTATGAACTTTATCAAACAGAAATGCATTACAGCAGCAGTATTATTGCTGGTTGCTATTTTGTCCATAACGGTTGTAGGAAAATACGTCTCCGCACCGGAGAATCATCAGAAGACCATCGCCTCTCTGGATGAGAAAAAACAGACTGTCATGGAACTGACGGCGGCATCCACGGTGACTTCGGCACTGATTACCTTGCTTCCGGGCGACACGGCAACACCCATTGCGGAGAAAATGGCAGATGTCAGCGGATATCTGCTGGTGGTCCTCTGCGCTATCTATTTGGAAAAATATCTCGTGACGATTACCGGCTATGTGGCATTTACCTACCTGATTCCGATTGCCTGCGGCTTGTGGATATTCAATCTGATTTTTGCAAATGCCATCGTGCGAAAACTGGCGGCAAAGCTTGCGGTGTTCGGCTTGGCAATCTCCTTCGTGGTTCCCGCCAGTGTGAAGATCTCCGACCTTATCGGAGACACCTATCAGGCCCAGATCGAAGCTACCATTGATGATGCCAGGAACACACAGAATATACTGGAAAACAGTGGCGTGGTGGATGACACTAATGCGACGGAAACAACCGGAATCGGAACAACAGAAGTTCCTGGAACTGTTACAGGTAACGTGCAGGAGAAGGAAAACAATAACTCCGGATCTGTCTCAAACATTTTCGACTGGGCAAAAGACGCTATTTCCAGCGCTAAAGATTCTGTGGCCAATGTTGTGGAAAATGTGACTATTTCTACTGAAGACCTGGTGCAGAAAGTGGAGAATTCCTTAAATCATTTTATTGAGGCAGTGGCTGTGATGATCATTACTTCCTGCGTGATTCCGATGCTGGTGCTGTTACTGTTCTTCTGGATGGTGAAGATCGTGCTGGATGTGGATCTGAGTGGCGTGAAGATCAAGGGGATGCTACCGGAGCGGAAGGAATAGATTGTAGGAAAGAGGGGAAGAACATGGAATACCTTGCACACATTGATGGGGACAGAGAGCAATCAGTAAAAGAACATTTACAGGGAACCGCAGAGCTTGCAGAAAAATTTGCTGCAAAATTCAGGAAAGCGGACTGGGGATATTGTTGTGGAATGTTACATGACATTGGAAAATATTCCGCGGAATTTCAAAAGAAAATCAAAGAAAATCTGGATATCCGGGTGGATCATTCCACTGCCGGGGCGAAGGTCTGCGAAAATTTAGATGGCTGCTATTGGCTTCTGACTTACTGCATAGCAGGGCATCATGCAGGGTTGCCGGATCTGGGACGAGAGGGATTGCCGTCCTCTTTGCTGGGGAGACTTAAGAAAAGGTTGTGCGATTACAGCGCGTATGAAAAGGAAATAGAAATCCCTCAAATTACCACACCACCCATTGCCATGAATCCGGAACAGGATCCAAACTTTGCGCTGAGTGTATTTATCCGCATGCTGTATTCCTGCCTGGTGGATGCCGATTTTCTGGATACAGAACAGTTTATGAACAACGGAACGGTTCAAAGGGATTCCGGAGAGAGCATGGATGTTCTTTTGGAGAAATTGCAAAATTACACAGCAAAATGGCTTATAAATCGGAATGATACTACGATTGATGGAAGACGATCTGAAATTCTCCGGAACTGTCTGGAAATGGGAAAGTCCTCCAAAGGATTGTTTCAGCTTACGGTACCCACCGGTGGTGGCAAAACTGTGGCTTCTCTGGCATTTGCGTTGCAGCATGCGGTGGAGAACCATATGGACCGTGTGATTTATGTGATTCCCTATACCAGTATTATCGAGCAGAATGCGCAGGTGTTCAGGGAAATCCTGAGTAGTGAAAATGTGTTGGAAAATCACAGCAATGTAGACTATGAGAGCTCGGAAGAGTTCAAACCCATGCAGTTGGCAGCGGAAAACTGGGATAAACCGGTGGTGGTTACCACAAATGTCCAGTTTTTTGAATCCCTGTATGCTAATAAGTCCTCAAAATGCAGAAAACTACATAATATAGTCAACAGTGTGATCATATTCGATGAGGCGCAGATGCTTCCACCAAATTATTTGAAACCGTGCATGGCAATGATAGAAGAACTGTTGCAGCAGTATGGAACAAGTATTGTACTGTGTACGGCGACGCAGCCGGCATTACAGCAGTTTCTGCCTGAAAAGTATGTTGCCCGGGAATTATGCCCACGGAGAGAGGAACAATTTCGATTTTTTGAAAGGGTAACCTATCAGAATATTGATACCGTCACGGAAGAGGAAATGGCGGAAAAATTGCAGCAGGAGTGGCATGCACTGTGTATCGTGAATACGAGGAAAAGGGCGCAGCGGCTTTACGAACAACTGCAGGGAGAGGGCGTTTATCATTTGTCTACCACTATGTATCCGGCGCATAGGAAACGGGTGCTTGCGGAGATCAGGGAACGCTTGGATGACAAAAAAGGGAAAAAATGTATCGTCATTTCGACCAGCCTCGTGGAAGCCGGAGTGGATCTGGATTTTACTTCGGTATATCGGGAACTAGCCGGTGTGGACTCCATTATTCAGGCAGCCGGTAGGTGCAACCGAAATGGTGAAAGGGGAAAGGAAGAGAGTATTGTTCGTATTTTCCAGTGGGAAGATAAGGAACAGATGTCGGAGCAGAGGCATCAGATTGACACGACTCAAAAACTGTTGGCGAGAGGGAAAGATATCACCGCGCTGGAGAGTATTACAGAATATTTTTGGGAGCTATATCACATCAAGGGTGAAAGTCTGGATGTGAAGAAAATTCTGGAGAAATTCGATGGTGGAGATTACCAATTTGCGACGGTTGCGAAAGATTTTAAGCTGATTGAGGAAAATTCGGTTACGGTATATATCGACCAAGAACCGGAAGCGAAGGCTCTTTTGCAGGAAATCCGCCAGCAGGGACTGACGAAGAGCCGTATGCGAAAAGCAGGGCAATATTGTGTAAGTATTCGGAAAAAAGGGGAATATGAGAAACGGAAGATGTTGTTTGAAGAAATGCGTGATGCGGGGATGGTAGAAGCGGTAGACCCGGGTGCGCAGGATTTTTATGTGCTGACGCAGGAGGAACAATACCGGGAAGAAACCGGATTGAAACTGGAAGTGGAATTGGGCGGAATGATGATGGTTTAATATTGCAGGAAATGGAAGTAGCGGTACACGATGGAAAAGTGTACCGCTACTCTTGCAAGTTAATGAAAATTACAATTATTTCAATCCACAGGATATACCTGACATTGAAAGTATAACATATAATTCAAAAAAATCTAATAGTTTTAGCAATAGTTTCAATTGAAATTATCATTACGAATAAAAATAGGCATTGCAAATATATTAGACTTGTAGTATAGTGAATTTGTCAGATAAATACAGATAAACTAAAATATTGTCATATCATATCTGCGAAAAGACAGTATTTTACAAAGGGGGTATTATTGTCAGACAGAAAATAGTACTACAAGGGAACAGTAAACGGGAACAGCGCTTTAATTGTGGAAAGAAGGTGGAATAAATGGGAGTCGGAGTAAAAGTAAATGTATGGGGAGACTATGCATTGTTTTCGAGACCCGAACTCAAAGTTGAACGCTACAGCTATGACATCATCACGCCCTCAGCGGCACGCGGTATTTTGGAGGCCATTTACTGGCATCCGGGAATGCGGTGGATCATCGACAAAATCTATGTCAAAAACCCTATCCAATTTACAAGTGTACGACGAAATGAAGTAAAAAGCAAGATCCTGGCAAGCAATGTATTGCAGGCATACAACGGTGCAGACAAAACATTGTATATTAGTACGAAGGAGGACATTGTACAGAGAGCATCACAGCTGCTCTGCAATGTAAGCTACACCATCGAAGCTCATTTTGAAATGACAGAGAAAGCCAATGCTTCTGATAATCCCGGAAAATTTAAGGACATTATCATGAGACGGCTGCGTAAAGGAGAATTTTATTATATGCCATACTTCGGTTGTAGAGAATTCTCGGCGCATTTTGCTCTCTGCGAGGAAGAAGAAATTCATACCGCCTATGATGTAGTAGAAGAAAAAGATCTTGGCATCATGCTGTTTGACATGGATTACAGTGATCCGGAAAATATCCAGCCTATGTTTTTCCGGGCAATAATGCGTCACGGCGTGGTGGATCTGAGAGATTGCGAGGTGCTGCGATGATACTACAGGCACTGGTAAAATACTATGAAAATCTGGCAGAACAGGGGAAAGTATCCAGGTTGGGATGGTGCCATGCGAAAGTGTCCTATGAAATCAATTTGTCTTCGGAGGGGGATATCATAGGTATTACTTCCCGAAAAATAGAGGATATGCGTGGTAAGAAAGTAGTCTGGGTACCGACAAATCTCGTCGTGCCGGAGATGGTGACCAGATCTTCCGGTGTGGCAGCTAATTTTCTGTGCGACAATTCCAAGTATATGCTGGGTATTGACGCAGATGGAACGAACTCACGTGTAGCGGATTGCTTCCAGGCGACGAAAGAAAAGCATGGACAGATTCTGCAATCTGCACAGGGAAAAACAGCCCGGGCAATTTTAGCCTATTTTGAAAAATGGGATCCGCAGAAAGCATCAGAACATCCTGTGATTCGGGAAAACTGGGAAGAATTGACAGAAGGCGGCAATCTTATTTTCTCTGTGGAAGGGCAGGAAGCACCGGAAGATCCGGAGATTCGAGACTGTTGGGAAAACTATCGGGCGCGGAATGGTGGAGAAGATAACGGCATTTGCCTGGTTACCGGTAAAAAAGCCGAGATATCACGAATCCATAAAGCAATCAAAGGAGTACCCGGGGCACAGTCCAGCGGAGCGGCGCTGGTATCATTCAATGCACCGTCATTTGAGTCTTATGGAAAGGAACAGAGTTATAATGCGCCGGTGGGAAAATATGCGGAATTTGCATATACCACGGCACTGAATCATCTGCTGTCCCAGCGGGATTATACCTTTTCCCTGGGGGATTCCATGATCGTGTACTGGGCAGAAAGCGGTAAAGAGCAGTATCAGAAGTGTTTTCTGAATATGTTTAAACCCACGAAAGATAATCAGAAAAAACTGAAGGACATTTTCGACAGCCTGAAAGAAGGCACCAGGGTTTACTTAGAAGATGCGGAGATGGATCCGAAACAGAATTTTTACATACTGGCGCTGGCACCAAATGCAGCACGATTGTCGGTCCGTTTTTTCTATGTAAATTCGTTTGGAAAAATCATACAGAATATAGCAGACCATTATGAGCGGCTCAAGATTGTAAAACCGGCATGGGAAGAACAGGATTATCTGGGGATTCGTGACATGCTGAATGAAACCGTGAATCAGAAATCAAAAGATAAGACACCGGTTCCGAACATGGCAGCCCTTGTATTGCAGGCGATTCTGTCGGGCGGACGATATCCGGCAAGTCTGTATACCTACACACTGATCCGCATTCGGGCAGAGTGCGGTAACGTGAACTGGAAACGTGCTGCTATCATCAAAGCAGTTTTGATCAAAAATTATAATTGTATGAAAGGAGAAAATCTCATGGGGTTGAACGAAGACCGCAATGATATAGCCTATGTATTGGGAAGATTGTTTTCCGTATTGGAAAGCATACAGAAAGAAGCAAACCCGACAATCACTACGACAATTCATGACCGCTACTTTAATTCCGCATGTGCTACGCCGGCAGTTATTTTCCCGGTGTTGCTCAAACTGAAAAACAGCCATATGAAAAAGTTGGAACGGGATAAAGGCGGAGCGAAAGTCTATTACGAAAAAGAAGTTGGGAAAATTATGGGCAAATTTGACGATTTCCCGAAACGCTTATCCCTGGAACAGCAGGGGCAGTTTGCACTTGGCTACTATCATCAACAGCAGGAAAAATATAAAAAAGGGGAGGACAAATAAATGAGTGAAGCTATTAAAAACAGATATGAGTTCGTAGTATTATTTGATGTGGAGAACGGTAATCCCAACGGAGATCCTGATGCGGGCAATATGCCAAGAGTGGACCCGGAGAGCGGACTGGGTCTGGTAACGGATGTCTGCCTGAAACGTAAGATCCGCAATTATGTCGAGACCGTAAAAGAGGATGCTCAGGGATATAAGATTTACATCAAAGAAGATGTACCCTTAAATCGCAGTGACAGAGAAGCCTGTGCGGATATGGGAATCACCGAAACGGATGATAAAAAGGTGACAGAGGAACTTAAAAAGTTAAAGAAAAATGATCCCGGTGTAGATATTAAACTGAAGGATTATATGTGCCGGAATTTCTATGATATCCGTACGTTTGGTGCCGTAATGACTACTTTTGTAAAAGCATCGTTGAACTGCGGTCAGGTGAGAGGACCCGTGCAGATTGGATTTGCCAGAAGTATCGATCCGATCATCAGTCAAGAAGTAACTATCACCAGAGTTGCCATCACCACAGAAAAGGACGCGGAAAACAAGAATACGGAAATGGGTAGAAAGACCATCGTTCCTTATGGACTGTACCGGGCAGAAGGCTATATTTCCGCAAATCTGGCGCGGAAAGTAACCGGATTTTCCGAAGACGATTTGGAATTACTATGGGAAGCAATTCTTAACATGTTCGAGGTAGACCACTCTGCAGCGAGAGGCAATATGGCAGTGCGGGAACTGATTGTATTCAAGCATAGCAAAGAACTGGGAGACTGCCCGGCTTATAAATTGTTCGATGCCGTAGAAGTAAAGAGAAACGAGGGCGTGGAATATCCCAGAAAATATCAGGATTATACAGTTACCGTTCACGAGGAGCAGATTCCTGATTCTGTGGAAGTGAGAAGGATGAATTAATGGAATATGCAGAAGATGATTATCTCATGATATCCGGGATCCAGCATTTCAGATTCTGCAAAAGACAGTGGGCGCTGATCCATATAGAGCAGCAGTGGGCTGAAAATGAACATACGGTAATCGGTGAATTAATGCATAAGAAAGCGCATGATCCATATCTTACCGAAAAAAGAAGAGACACGATCATAGCGAGAGCATTACCCGTGGCGTCCAGAGAAATGGGCGTCACGGGTGAGTGTGATGTGGTGGAATTTCACAGATGTGAGGATGGAATCCGTCTGCATGGGCACAGGGGCAATTTTTCGGTATATCCGATCGAATACAAAAAGGGAAAGCCGAAGATCACAGAGGAAGACAAATTACAATTAGCTGGGCAGGCAATGTGCCTGGAAGAAATGTTTTCCACACAGATTCCGGAAGGTGCACTGTTTTACGGAGAGACAAAACGGAGGGAAATCGTGGAGATCACGGAAGAACTTCGCAGTGAAGTGAAGGAAATGTTTCAGGAAATGCATCAATATTACGAACGGCGATATACGCCGAAAGTAAAGACGGGAAAAGGATGCACATCCTGCTCCTTAAAGGAGCTCTGCATGCCAAGACTCGGGAAAACCGGTTCTGTGAAAAACTATATGGAACAGGCGCTTATGGAGGAAAACGTATGAAAAAATTGCTGAATACGTTATATGTTACTTCCGAAAACAGTTATCTTGCTCTGGATGGTGAAAATATTGTAATTTATGATGACAAGAAAGAATTGGGCAGAGTTCCGCTGCATAATCTTGAGGGAATTGTATCATTCGGATATCGGGGAACCAGCCCGGCACTTATGGGTGCCTGTGCAGAACGAAATATTTCTCTGTGTTACATGACTCCCCAGGGAAAATTCCTGGCACGGGTCACCGGGAAAGTGCGGGGTAACGTGATTCTGCGGGAACAACAGTATGCCAGCAGCAAAGATGAACAGGTGGGATTGGAGATTGCTCAAAATTGTATCCTTGGAAAAGTACATAATGCCAGGTGGGTTCTGGAGCGGGCAGTCAGAGATCATAGTATGCAGATTGATGCAGAGCGGGTAAAAAAGGCATCCGAAATGCTGAAAAATTCTTTGATGTTGATTCAGAACAGCACCTCCGGGGACGAACTCAGGGGATATGAAGGAGAGGCAGCCAGTATTTATTTTAGCGTGTTTGACGAATTGATTCTGCAGCAGAAAAAAGATTTTACATTTCAAGGCAGGAATAAAAGACCGCCCTGCGATAAAATGAACGCAATGATGTCTTTTGTGTATACATTACTGACAAATATGGAAGCATCTGCACTGGAGTGCGTAGGGTTAGATCCCTGCGTGGGATATCTGCACACAGAGCGCCCAGGCAGAGCATCGCTGGCGCTGGATATGATGGAGGAACTAAGATCCGTGTTAGCGGATCGCTTTGTGCTGTCGTTGGTAAATAAACGGATGATCACAGCTAAAAATTTTACCCAAAAAGAAAACGGCGCGGTTCTTCTGGATGATGATGGACGAAAGGTAATACTGACGGAGTGGCAGAATCGTAAAAAAGAAACCATAACGCATCCCTATTTGCAGGAAAAAGTGGAATGGGGCATGGTTCCTTATGTGCAGGCAATGCTGCTGGCACGATTCCTACGTGGCGATTTGGACGGCTATCCTGCATTCCTATGGAAGTGAGGTGTGGTATGTTAGTATTGATCACATACGATGTCAACACAGAAAATGCAGCCGGCAAAGCAAGGCTGCGAAAAGTGGCAAAGCAATGCGTCAACTATGGCAGAAGAGTTCAGAATTCCGTATTTGAGTGCATTTTGGATAATGCACAGAGCATTGCGTTGAAGGCAACACTTGAGGATATCATTGATACAGAAAAAGACAGCCTTCGCTTCTATTACCTGGGTAATAAATATCAGACCAAGATTGAACATATTGGGGTAGACAGAGGAATCGCCCCGGATCAGACACTGATTTTGTAACTGATGCGAAAGCCAAGCATACATAAAATGCCTAGGGGATTCGCACCTTATAAATTATGCGATTTATTGAAATAACATACAAAGATATTTTTAATTAAAATAATTTGTTGTTAAGATTAAATATTTTAGACAATTTTTGCTGAGAGAAAAGAGAACTTTTTGGCGAAAATTGATGTCGCTCCCCTCGTGGGAGCGTGGATTGAAATAGCTCCTCACCCTTCCCGGTTGATCACTATTCAGTCGCTCCCCTCGTGGGAGCGTGGATTGAAATCGGGAATCAATACTGCAGTATCGAATGCCGTGAAGGTCGCTCCCCTCGTGGGAGCGTGGATTGAAATTCCGGAAGGCAACAGTCCCTACACTGTTGTCTTCGTCGCTCCCCTCGTGGGAGCGTGGATTGAAATCTGGTAACCCAGATTGGCAATAGCAGCGTTAACGTCGCTCCCCTCGTGGGAGCGTGGATTGAAATAACTCTACCATCCTGAGTGTATGTGATGTTTTCGTCGCTCCCCTCGTGGGAGCGTGGATTGAAATAAGATTGAAGCATCTCCAGGGTTCCTGCCGGATGATGTCGCTCCCCTCGTGGGAGCGTGGATTGAAATTGCTTTACGAAGCGATTGACGCATTGATCCAGCAGGGTCGCTCCCCTCGTGGGAGCGTGGATTGAAATACCATCATCTACGCGCTGAAGAATGCATTCTCCGGTCGCTCCCCTCGTGGGAGCGTGGATTGAAATCAGTTTTTACTTGCTCCGCTACTTGCGTATCATCGTCGCTCCCCTCGTGGGAGCGTGGATTGAAATTGCGTAGGTATCTGTAATACCTAGTGTATAAGTGTCGCTCCCCTCGTGGGAGCGTGGATTGAAATCCTCACCAACAAAAAAATCTATTCCTATTGCTTTGTCGCTCCCCTCGTGGGAGCGTGGATTGAAATTGCTGTCTTGCTGTTACCCGTAGCAACATCCAGAGTCGCTCCCCTCGTGGGAGCGTGGATTGAAATAACACTGAGAACGGAACTACCTACACCCGTGACCAGTCGCTCCCCTCGTGGGAGCGTGGATTGAAATTTGATACCAGCACTTTTACAGCGGTAGGTGAAAAGTCGCTCCCCTCGTGGGAGCGTGGATTGAAATTGTTATGGTCAGTTTGTGTATCAGGAAGAGAAGGGTCGCTCCCCTCGTGGGAGCGTGGATTGAAATTTTTTCACGACAACGGGTAACTTGTTTCTGGGAGTCGCTCCCCTCGTGGGAGCGTGGATTGAAATTTAAATCTCTCAAGCTGAGTATACATTGCTTTTGGGTCGCTCCCCTCGTGGGAGCGTGGATTGAAATCGTTGAATCCCATATCCTCTCCGTCTGCCACCTCGTCGCTCCCCTCGTGGGAGCGTGGATTGAAATAGTTCAAGATCTGTATTGCAGAAAGCAAATGAAATAGTCGCTCCCCTCGTGGGAGCGTGGATTGAAATACTTGGGATTATTGCTGAAACACTCTATCAGCTCGTCGCTCCCCTCGTGGGAGCGTGGATTGAAATTTTGCAAACGTCTTTTATAAGGTCAAGCACAAAAGGTCGCTCCCCTCGTGGGAGCGTGGATTGAAATTTTAATATTTATATCTAAGCTCTAGAGCTTGATACGTCGCTCCCCTCGTGGGAGCGTGGATTGAAATCTCCTTATTTTATACCGAATTTTTCGGCATCCTTCGTCGCTCCCCTCGTGGGAGCGTGGATTGAAATTTAGAAAAACACTTGGCATTGATTGTGTAATTTGGTCGCTCCCCTCGTGGGAGCGTGGATTGAAATCTTATTGATAAGATCCGCTGCTTTCTTATAAGCGTCGCTCCCCTCGTGGGAGCGTGGATTGAAATAGTAAGAGATTTTGTGACAGAGCTTATCTGTACCGTCGCTCCCCTCGTGGGAGCGTGGATTGAAATTCATTGTGAAGCCCTCTTGATTGTAGAACTGAATGTCGCTCCCCTCGTGGGAGCGTGGATTGAAATTTTTACATTTGCTACAGTATATCCATCTAACCCGGTCGCTCCCCTCGTGGGAGCGTGGATTGAAATCTCTCATTATCTAACCCTCACTCTCATGATTGCTGTCGCTCCCCTCGTGGGAGCGTGGATTGAAATCCTGACCACCACGATTATGATCAGCAGAACTTCGTCGCTCCCCTCGTGGGAGCGTGGATTGAAATAAGACTAGAAGCATCTATGTGAAAGTTAGATCCACGTCGCTCCCCTCGTGGGAGCGTGGATTGAAATTTTTGCCAAAGTTTTTGTGCGAAGCACAGCCCAGGTCGCTCCCCTCGTGGGAGCGTGGATTGAAATTTTGCTGCATCAGTCCACATAGCTGTGACAGTAGTCGCTCCCCTCGTGGGAGCGTGGATTGAAATCTGTATGTCACGCTTACCATATGAGCTTTCACAGTCGCTCCCCTCGTGGGAGCGTGGATTGAAATTCTCAGCTCTAACAATATTGATGGTAACAGGTTCGTCGCTCCCCTCGTGGGAGCGTGGATTGAAATTCATCGTGAAGCCCTCTTGATTGTAGAACTGGAGTCGCTCCCCTCGTGGGAGCGTGGATTGAAATGATCTTATCCAGACCAGCCTTGATGTCATCATAGAGTCGCTCCCCTCGTGGGAGCGTGGATTGAAATTAGCCAATCTTTGAGCATTGTAATCAACCACTTGTCGCTCCCCTCGTGGGAGCGTGGATTGAAATCCATACTCACCATCCCTTATTTACAACGCTTTGCGTCGCTCCCCTCGTGGGAGCGTGGATTGAAATATGAAAGATGTCATTGGTGGCTATGCTATGAGACGTCGCTCCCCTCGTGGGAGCGTGGATTGAAATACTTCTAACCGGTTGCAATACGCGACGTTACAGAGTCGCTCCCCTCGTGGGAGCGTGGATTGAAATAAACGAAGGGGCGGTGAATAGCAGGTGGCAGCAAGGTCGCTCCCCTCGTGGGAGCGTGGATTGAAATCGTGACATGCCGTTGGAGGATCAGCATGAGTGGTCGCTCCCCTCGTGGGAGCGTGGATTGAAATTTTAAACTGCAGTATAACTATCTGAACGGAAATGGTCGCTCCCCTCGTGGGAGCGTGGATTGAAATATTAACGGCGCGATCGACATTATCAACGATATTGTCGCTCCCCTCGTGGGAGCGTGGATTGAAATCTGCGGTATGTACAGGTAGTGCCATGTTATAGGGTCGCTCCCCTCGTGGGAGCGTGGATTGAAATACGAAAATCCGATATCTTTTTGCCGATGTCAGAAGTCGCTCCCCTCGTGGGAGCGTGGATTGAAATACGTAAATTACCAGAAAAACCACATTCATAGTACGTCGCTCCCCTCGTGGGAGCGTGGATTGAAATACAACAAACACGGCAGCAAAGAAGTAAGCAGACCACGTCGCTCCCCTCGTGGGAGCGTGGATTGAAATTTATTGTATCGATAACGGTCAAATTTATTCATTGTCGCTCCCCTCGTGGGAGCGTGGATTGAAATGTTTTGAGATACAAGAATAATTTTATAGGAAAACGGTCGCTCCCCTCGTGGGAGCGTGGATTGAAATTATTGCAAAAAGAAGAAAGCACATGGACAAAGGCGTCGCTCCCCTCGTGGGAGCGTGGATTGAAATTAATTTGAATACATCGTATGAGACGTGGAGCACAACGTCGCTCCCCTCGTGGGAGCGTGGATTGAAATCGTATGTAAGTCTATCATGGGTCTGTTCGGAGAGTCGCTCCCCTCGTGGGAGCGTGGATTGAAATATTCGGCAAGTAAAGATTTTTCCTTGCTACCGTGGTCGCTCCCCTCGTGGGAGCGTGGATTGAAATTATATTAAATGTAGGTAATCAGTTTTATTCTATGTCGCTCCCCTCGTGGGAGCGTGGATTGAAATTCCCATGTTCGCCCTGTGATCAAATAGCCACCAGTCGCTCCCCTCGTGGGAGCGTGGATTGAAATCACGGCTTTTTCCAATGACATATTGGTTAGCTTGGTCGCTCCCCTCGTGGGAGCGTGGATTGAAATTTCAATGTTGCTGTTTTTTGCGTTTGCGTTCTTGGGTCGCTCCCCTCGTGGGAGCGTGGATTGAAATTGTCAATCTGCGCCAGCTTAACGGCGTAATGTCGTCGCTCCCCTCGTGGGAGCGTGGATTGAAATCCCGTTAGGTTTAATAATTGTTGCAGATGCTTAGTCGCTCCCCTCGTGGGAGCGTGGATTGAAATTACGATGCCGATAAAAGGCAAGTAGCAATAAACGTCGCTCCCCTCGTGGGAGCGTGGATTGAAATTATTGCGCTAACTGTACTACTAACAGTAGCAAGGTCGCTCCCCTCGTGGGAGCGTGGATTGAAATCGTAAAGTCCATGACATACTTGGAAGTATCTGTAGTCGCTCCCCTCGTGGGAGCGTGGATTGAAATAACAGAATGCGACATCAAACTACCTCACTTTCTGTCGCTCCCCTCGTGGGAGCGTGGATTGAAATAGCAAGAGCAGTAACAGTTAATAAAGGCATATCAGTCGCTCCCCTCGTGGGAGCGTGGATTGAAATTGCCGGAACAGGTGCAGTTGGTACTTGGTAATATCGTCGCTCCCCTCGTGGGAGCGTGGATTGAAATCTTTTTTCATTAAGTCCATACTTTTACCTCCGTGTCGCTCCCCTCGTGGGAGCGTGGATTGAAATTCCTGAGGAAGCTGCCAGTCGTAGGGAGCGGTCGGTCGCTCCCCTCGTGGGAGCGTGGATTGAAATTGTATGCGAATGGGATTACCATTCGTGAAGGTATTGTCGCTCCCCTCGTGGGAGCGTGGATTGAAATTCCGCAGATGCACCGGATTATTCCGAAGCTCTGCGTCGCTCCCCTCGTGGGAGCGTGGATTGAAATGTACTGACGTAATCAAAGTGTCCCATGAAGACACGAGTCGCTCCCCTCGTGGGAGCGTGGATTGAAATATATATGGATCAGGCAGAGGAAAAGCGCAAAGCGTCGCTCCCCTCGTGGGAGCGTGGATTGAAATCGCTCGTATAGCTGTATTACAATTTCGCTGCAGCGTCGCTCCCCTCGTGGGAGCGTGGATTGAAATTCAAAAGATTGGATCAATCGAATGAATTTTTATGGGTCGCTCCCCTCGTGGGAGCGTGGATTGAAATTAAAAAGATCGATGGATCAGTTACGTTGATTATCGTCGCTCCCCTCGTGGGAGCGTGGATTGAAATCCTTCTTTGCCCGGATCCGTTCTTTCGGGATCTTGTCGCTCCCCTCGTGGGAGCGTGGATTGAAATCAATGGTAAAGCAATCATCGACACCACAGCACAGGGTCGCTCCCCTCGTGGGAGCGTGGATTGAAATTCGATCAACAAGCCCTTGAAAAGTCTGTAATAGAGTCGCTCCCCTCGTGGGAGCGTGGATTGAAATACGGAGAAGCACAGGACGAAACACAGGACGAAGCGTCGCTCCCCTCGTGGGGGCGTGGATTGAAATCCGGAACTGCTACCGCCCCTGGCACTGCCGCCGCTGGTCGCTCCCCTCGTGGGAGCGTGGATTGAAATATGCAGATATGGAAATAAAGCATTTGAGCCGTAGCGTCGCTCCCCTCGTGGGAGCGTGGATTGAAATATCCGTCACCAAGATAAAATCTATTCCAGTCTTGGTCGCTCCCCTCGTTGGAGCGTGGATTGAAATTCCGCCGCAGGCAATTTTGATCTCATAATGAGCCGTCGCTCCCCTCGTGGGAGCGTGGATTGAAATCCGGATCTTGCAACCTCAACAGCAGAGCGGCTGCATGTCGCTCCCCTCGTGGGAGCGTGGATTGAAATATGGACTACTTGCAAATGTTGACAACCTCACATGTCGCTCCCCTCGTGGGAGCGTGGATTGAAATCGGTATTCGTAGAACAACCGGCGGCAACAATACGGTCGCTCCCCTCGTGGGAGCGTGGATTGAAATTCCCGGACATTTTGGATTGGTGTCTGCATTTTTGTCGCTCCCCTCGTGGGAGCGTGGATTGAAATTTTTCATAAGGAGGGAAAAAGTTGGAACAAAAAGTCGCTCCCCTCGTGGGAGCGTGGATTGAAATGGGATTCGGAAGTGCAGAAGCTGGCTGGCATATGTCGCTCCCCTCGTGGGAGCGTGGATTGAAATGAACTATTTGATCGGGGAATAGAACTTGAATTTGTCGCTCCCCTCGTGGGAGCGTGGATTGAAATAACAACATTGAGGAAGCAAATTCCAACAATATATCGTCGCTCCCCTCGTGGGAGCATGGATTGAAATACCAGTACTGGCGGACTTTCAGCCGTTCAGCTTGGTCGCTCCCCTCGTGGGAGCGTGGATTGAAATGTCCAGGAGAACAGAGTAGACTATTGTTGGCACAGTCGCTCCCCTCGTGGGAGCGTGGATTGAAATTACACCCAAGGAGATCAGCCCTATGTAGGAGCACGGGTCGCTCCCCTCGTGGGAGCGTGGATTGAAATTACAAATGTCCCAATTGTGGGCAGAACTACGTCGTCGCTCCCCTCGTGGGAGCGTGGATTGAAATATGCACTGGCGTTTCAATTCGTTCAACGACTTTGTCGCTCCCCTCGTGGGAGCGTGGATTGAAATTGGATCGGCGTGAAAGAAAACCACGATCCGGAAGGTCGCTCCCCTCGTGGGAGCGTGGATTGAAATTTTGACAAGATCAAGGAACTGATCGACTTTGGAGCGTCGCTCCCCTTGCGGGAGCGACGATTGAAATAGAAAAGACAATCGTATATAATGTACTATGTGATTACATAGAAGGAGGACATTTAATTGAGCAAGACGGTCAGGCAAAGCAATTGGGCAACGGAAACGCTTATGGAAGCCCCATTTTGGAGAAACGGAATGACACCGGAAGAATACGAGACGGAAAACAGATATTTGAGTAAAAATTTCTATAAGCAAAAAGATGGAAACTATATGCCACTTTGGATGCAAGAAGAGAACATGAAAGAATAATTAGTTCTTTGGATTTTTTTATTTACAGACAAGAAATGCTTTATATTGAAAGCAAAACAGATTGTAATAATTTCTTATACTATTCTATTTTATGTCTGATATCGTATGTTGTGTTGATAACTATGATGTCTTTAGAAATTGGTTTTAACAGAATCTATTTATAATTCCTATGTAACAATTTGAATTTTTAATGTTATGTCACGTGATTTTTTGTGTAAAATTGTGTATTTTACTGTTGATTTTGTGTATAATTGTGTATAATATAAAAGGAGAAAAGAATGCATCCACGAAAGAAAACAATTAAAGAATTGGAAAAGAACGGTTTTATTTTTAAAAGACATGGAGCAAGTCATGATTTGTATTTTCAACCGAATACCAAGCAGACAATTCCTGTAAAACGTCATGATTTTAATGAAAATGATATGCGCTATATCTTCAAAGAGGCAAATATAGAAGGAGGCAAATGACATGCAATACACATATACCGCAGTTATTACTGAAAAAGATGGCACTTTCTATGCAAAGGTTCCGGATGTGGACGGGTGTATTACTACAGCACCGACTTTGGCAGAGGCGATTGCACTTATTACAGATGCATTGAATCTTTGTCTTGTTGGTCTGGAAGATGAGGAAATTACTCCGAATGAGCCTACACCGCAGTCAGAGATTCCTCATTTACCGACAGATATTCTTACGATCATTCAGGCAGACACTATAAAATATCGTAGCATGACTGACACCAAGGCAGTTCGCAAAAATGTCTCGCTTCCGGCATGGATGTCCAAACTTGCCGATAAGCGAGGAATCAATTGCTCCAAAGTATTGCAGGAAGCACTTACCGCTAAACTTTTATAACTATAGAAAATCAGTATTTTTACCAAGGAGGTCCTCCCCATGTCCCACCCCATCCAATCCGAAGCCCATCTCACGACCTTCGAAGCCATCAGCATGATCGTCGGCAACAGCATCGGCACGGGCATCATTGCCGTTCCGTATCTTGCCACGAAGAACAGTATGCTGGATGTCGTGTGGATGGTATTGATTGCATATTGTGTGAACGTGATTCTGCACCTGATCATTGCCGAGTTGTCCTATAACAACGGTGGCGTCCAGCTGGTAAAAAGTTTCGAAGGAGAGCTGTTCCACGGCAAAATGAAACAGATCTTCAGCTGGGGCGTATTTATTGTCTACGGGCTGGCCATCATGATTGGTGTCAGCGGTAATATCAACGGTGGCGCCCAGATATTTGTGAACTGGTTCGGGATGCCCTTCGTGGCGGCGCAGATTTTGTACTATGTGATCGCCGGAGTCGTGGTGTTTATCGGCATGAAAGCAGTAGGAATCGCGCAGAAATACGCAGTCATCGTCCTGATGGGAATCGTTGCGGTGATGACGGTGGGGACTTTTCTGCATCCGCTGAATACATTGCAACGGGCAGAGTTCCACTGGAACAACCTGTTGGCGCTGTACAGCATGGTGGTATTTGCCACTTCGGCCAATCAGGCGGTGATTCAGGTGGTGAAAGGTCTGGATGGCAATGCGAAACAGATCCGCCGCTCCATTTTCATCGGTTTTGGACTTTCCTCAGTGTTTGTCCTGATCGTAACGGGCACGGTTCTCCTGGGAACCAAGGGAGCGCTGGAAAAAGAACTGGCATACATGCAGTTGGGAGAGAGTATCGGTACCTGGGCGATGATCCTGGCAGGCGTATTTTCCCTGTTTGCTTTACTTACCACGTTCTGGAGCAATACTCTCGCCCTCCGCGATGTGGTTCATGAGCAGATCGGCAGCGGCAACCGCATCAGCTGGCTGATCGCCACAGTTCCCTGCATTCTGTTTGCCGTGTTTGGCGTGAACAGCTTTATCGTTCTGACCCGGATCATGAGCGGTGTAGTGGTACTGGTGAGCATCATGCTGGTGCTGACATACGGTAAATCCAGAAAAAATGCGGGCAGCAGTCCTATCTGCGGTGTGATCGGCACGGTGCCTTTTCAGGTGCTGATGGTGATTTCAACAGTACTTTCTGCAATAGGAGCATTGATCCCGTTGAGTTAATCCCCAAAAAGAAAAGAGATTCTTATGTATACTTCCAAAAACTTTCAGATTCGGGACGAAGAGACTTTTTCTCTTTGCATCCCGACGGACAGAGATTATAAAATATTGCAGCTGACGGATCTGCACCTTGGTTTCGGCATGTTTTCCGGGAAAAAGGACAGACTGGCGCTGGCAGCGGTGACGGAGCTGATTCGCCGGACGGGACCGGATCTGATCGTCCTGACCGGAGATTCTGTTTTCCCGTTTTTCCCGAAAAGCGGTACCATGAACAACCGAAAGCAGGCAGAAAAACTGCTGGCATTTCTGGATGGTTTTCAGATTCCCTATACTCTGGTCTTTGGTAACCATGACTGTGAAATGGGCTCCACCTGCAATAAGGAACAGCTGGCGGAGATTTTCACTACGGGAAAATATGCCGTTTTTACCAAAGGAAGATATGAGCACAGTCCTCAGAATCCCATTACCGGCGTAGGGAATTTTGTAGTAGACCTCACAGATGATCAGGGAAAACTGTTACTTCCGCTGATTCTGCTGGATTCCAACATGTATGGTGGCGGCTGGTTTTTCAGTGGTTTCGACCGGATCCATGAGGATCAGACGGACTGGTGCATGGAAAAACTGAACGAGAGAAAAGTGCCTGCCATGGCATTTTTCCACATGCCGCCCGCAGAATTTAAGGAAGCTTATGAGAAAATGAAATTGGGCGATCACAGCGTGATTTATGAACACGGCAGTATCGGAGAAAAGGACGAGTACTTCGGAATATCGAATCAACCGCCACATTTTTTCGAAAAAGCGGTGGATAACGGCTGGCTGAAATGGATCTTCTGTGGACACGATCACCTGAATACATTATCCCTGATATATCAGGGCATCCGCATGACCTACGGAATGTCCATTGATTATCTGGGATATTCCGGCATTGCGAAGCAATATATCCAGCGTGGAGCTACGCTGATCACGAGGAAGACAGACGGGAACATAGATATCACTATGGTACCGTTGACAACGGTTATTTCGACACGAGTAAGGGGAGCCTGATGAAAGGCTCCCCTTAATGGTTCAAAGCGGAAATTAGTAATTGATACCGCTGATGCCGAGTACTCCGTTCTGGACATTGAAGGTGATGTTGGGGCCGTCACCGGTGCTGTAGAGGGTGAAGCCTGCCATGCTGGGGCTTAATTCGGACAGATCAGCATTAGCCATAGAGTCTTTCAATTCAGGGGTGAAGATTTTGTCTGCACCTAAGGCAATCAGGTCTTCCCTGGTTTCGATCACACTGCCATCGCCCAGAGCAACATAGACCGGATAATTGACCAGATCAGCGAGTGCATCCAGGTCTTCAGCGGCTACGGCATCCTGGATCTTTTTAGCGAAAGCGGCAGCATCCTCTGTGGAAACTGCAAAGTTATCCTCGTAAGAAGTACCGTTGGTCGCATCAGCAGAAGCTTCTGTAGTTGTCTCAGCACTAGCTTCAGCAGCAGAACTTTCAGCAGTAGAAGCCTCCGCACCGATTTCGGAAGTCACCGTACTTTCCGCCGAAGCTGCTCCATTTCCCTGACTGCCACAGGCAGCAAAAGACAATACCATCACAGTAGTTAAAAGTGTACAGATCATTTTGTTTTTCATAAGTAAAACTCCTCTCTTAAATAAAACCATATCTTACAGGTCTCTGATGGTTAGACTATGCATCTGCTGCAAAAGTTTCAAAAAATATCAAAAAAATATCAAAAGGTTGATTGCATTAGTAACTTCTACTGCCATGCTTCAGAAAAAGAATTGCACGACTAACTTCTGCTTTGCCCTGTTTC